>OJNI01000021.1_pt1 | contig 108610 bp, 116 predicted proteins | sample 1597441 | NCBI WGS metagenome assembly OJNI01 (sample SAMEA2452131, study PRJEB22498) | human gut metagenome | reverse complement strand
CGGTGTGGAGCGGGGGAAAATCTGGAGAGCACTCAAAGGATTACCTATCGCTATTTATGAAAATTGTTTTGGATGCTTTAAACGGTGTAGCATACCATGACGATTCACAAATTTGTAAGGTTAATTTCATGAAAATGTATTCAGAAAATCCGAGGCTAAAAATTTTAATTAGAAACGTGGGAGAAAATTTTGATGAGAACATTCAAGATATTTGATGAAGGAAAAGAGATTTATAATAGCTCTTGCTCAGTTAATACAGTAATTTTTGGAGAATTTCAAAAGATAAACGATAAGATAATAAAATTTACACTTCAATTAAGCAATGGAAAAGATCCAAGTACAAACCAATGGAGAAAGCCTACATTTGTTAAATGCAGTGCTTTTGATTCGATGAGCAAGGAAATATTAAAAGAATACAAAACGGGCGATGAAATCTGGCTTATAGCGAAATATTATAGAAACAAAAAAGATGACAAAATTTATCATGAGTTTTGTGTTAGGGATGTAATCGACTCAAGAGTAGAAAAATCAGAAAATAAAAAAGAAACAGCGTCAAAATCGAACTTTTTAGACGATGACTTGCCATTTTAATTTTATGATTTGAAAGGAAACTTAAAGTAATAATGGAATACAAATATAATTACATTTTATTGAGCGAAGGTTTTCATCGTTGGCTCGAAACCGATTATTTGCCAGGGTTAGCACAGTTATTATTTTTGAAAATTATTCATTTATTTAACATAGCTGGCTGGAGCGAATGGGTCCAAGTAGATAACCAACGGATGATGTGCTTAGCTCAAATGAAATGGGAAAAAAGTTTTATAGAGTTGCGAGATAAATTAATCGAAAAAGGATTAATAATTTTCGTTAAGGGCAAAAAAGGATCACCCAATAAATACAAATTAAATGATAAAATTGATTTCATAAAAGAATCAAAAAACACTGGAAATAACGAAGTAAAAACAACAGTAAAAAACACAGTGAAAGAAACAGTGAAAAATACAGTAAAAAGTAAAGTAGAAACGTCAGACATATATAAACAAAACAAAACTAAACTAAACAAAAAAGAAAGTATTGCTAACGCAATACCAAAGAAAAACGCGTCGATTCATATTTACGGTGAATATAAAAATGTCTTACTTTCAGACGATGAACATGAAAAATTAAAAGAGCTTTGTGGGGACGAGCTGCAAGGTGTAATTGACCATTTATCAGCCTACATCGAGATGAAAGGTTACAAGGTCAAATCCCACTATTTGGCAATTAGAAAGTGGGTTATCACCGCATACAAAGAGCAAAAGATGCGTGAAAGTAGAATCAACAGCATGTCAGGAGGTATCGGCTATGGAAGGGATTCAAGATATCCTCAAAAGAAGCTTTGCACAGAGTGTCCAGAATAGCAAAAATTCTACTAAACACTGCGAAACCTGTGGACATGCACTGGTAAAAACCATTGACTACAAGGGCTTAAAATTCACAGTCCCGGTTGTTTGTGAGTGCCAAAAGGAGAAGATGCAATTAGAAAAATTAGAAGCTGAAAAGTGCCAAAGGGTGCAGCGTTTTAAAGAACTACAAAAACTGTCTCTAATTGGAAAAAGGTACGAAAACGTCACTTTCGAAATTTCAGAAACAGGGATAAATAAAAGCTTTGATGTAGCTTTTAACCGTTGCCGAAAGTACTGTAAAAATTATAAAACGGTGCTTCAAAATGGGCATGGAATTTATCTTTTCGGTGACAAAGGCACTGGCAAAACTCACCTTACTGCTTGCATGGCTAATGAGCTTTTGAAAAAGTGCATTCCAGTACTGCTTACAAATCTTTTCGAGATTTCCAAAAGCATCAAATCTACGTTTTCTAAAAGCTCAACTTCTACTGAAAGGGCAGTGTTTGAAAGGCTAAAAGGCGTAGATTTTCTATTTTTCGATGATATCGGCACTGAGATTTTCACGAAAAACTCAGATGACACTTGGATGCAAACAGTGCTCTTCGATATCATCAATGAACGCTACAATCAAGGCAAGCCAACGGTTTTCTCGAGCAATTATTCTCTAAATGAACTTGTAAATTTACGTGGGATTTCAGAAAAGACCGTTGATAGAATCTCAGGCATGACGAGTGGCGCTGTGATGAAAATCGAAGGTAAGAGCTGCAGAAATGCAAACAAAACTAAAAATTTACCATTTTAAGAGGAGGCAAACACAATGAGATTAGCAAATATCATATTCTCCCTTCAAAGCAATAAAGAATAAATTTATAAATTAACCTTCAGCTTTTAGCATAGCCCTATAGCCTTTACAATTTCTTAATAATTCAAGATGTGTTCCCGAATTCTTTATCCATAAAAACAATTTTGTCAGCGTATTTTGCGTAAGATATTCTATGTGTTACAAGAATGACTAATTTATTTCTTACTTTACATATTTTTTTAAATACTTCCTTTTCAGAAATAACATCTAAAGATGATGTAGGTTCATCAAAAATCAAAATGGGTGCTTTACTGAAAAAAACTCTTGATATCGCTAATCGTTGCCATTGTCCTCCAGATAATTCTATTCCAGAAAAATCAAACTTTTTGGTTAGCATAGTATTAAATCCTTCAGGCAGATTATCAATAAAATCAAAAGAATTAGAAAGTCTTGCAGCTTCTTTTATTTCAAATAAATTTTCATTTTTGCTTACATCCCCAAGAGAAATATAATCTTTGACTGGAATTGAATATCTTTGATATTCTTGAAATATCGGAGCAATATTACTCCGGTATCCTTTTATATTAAATTTCTTAATATCAACTCCATCAAAATAAATATTCCCTTCAGTTGGGTCATATAGTCTTAAAATTAAGTTAATTAGTGTTGATTTCCCACAACCATTCAGGCCTACTAAACAAACATTTTCTCCACTTTTAATTTTAAAATTAACATTTTTTAAACTGTATTCATTATTTCCAGGATATTTAAACGACACATTTCTAAATTCTAAAATGTGATTTTGTTTACTTTTTAATGTAACATTTCCAGATTTAATTGAAAAATCTTTATTTAAAAAATTTAGTAGCTTATCAATAAACAATATACCCTTATATCCAACGGATACTTCATCTGTTAAACTGTTGCAGACACTTTGGAAACTAAACATCAAATTTAAGTAAAAAACAACATCTGCTATAGGAGATTGTCTTTTTATTGAGCTAATGATCAAATAAAATATAGATATAACTATGCCTATACATGACAGCATTTGCCCTAATAAATTTTGTATAATTTCTTTTTTACCAAATTTTTTCCATATTGAAATATTGTCTGCAAAAGCACTTCTCATTTTTTTAATAAAATAACCATACATATTAAAAACTTGCATTTCTTTTAAAGTTTCTTTTTGCGTCATAACGCCAAAATAGTACGAATTTTTCCTCATACTTTCAGATTGTAAAGACCAAATATTTACATATTTACTTTGAATTTTGAACTGTATTACCACATTGAATAACAAAAATGTGCTAAGTATAAGTAGTGCCATAGAATTGCACTTTACTAAAATTATAAAAATTTCAAATATTTGAATTATATTCGCAACAGAATAAAAGGTTGAAGTTATAAGTTGCATAGGTTCACTTTGGCTACTAGATAATACACTTGTATATTCATTTTGAAACTCAGGATTATAAAAGAATTTGTGAGAAACATTTTCGATTTTTTTTACGATTTTTTCTTTTATGTTTTGCGATAAGTGCATGCCTAAAATGAGATTAGCTGTCATATTGAAACGATGCAATGTGCTGCGGAAAATATTAAAAGCGGCATAAATTAGTATAAATGAAAATAAATAAATATATGGCGTTTCAGACTGAATTTTCAAAATATTTTCGGTTATAGATATTATATTTTTTAATATGTACGATGTGAATACGGAGGCCGAACCAGAAATCAACACAGCAAAAAAGGAAAGCAGAAATATGGTTATTCCTGCATTTTTTATTTCTTTAAATACAAATTTATATCCATTAATTACTTTTATAAATTTAAATTTTTTCATGAGCTTTTATTCCTTCTTTTACAAGCATTGGAGGATGCAAAATCATCCTCCAATACTAGATTAGCGACTAAAGTGCCAACCATCTCTCTCATCGGTTAAGCCTCAATCGTCGCCACTACCGCCAAAACAGCGATAGTTACAGCTATCGTTACAACTCGCATAACAATTCATACTACAATAGCTACAATCCGAAGATGAGCTTTCAAGGTTTACATTTTCAATTAAATGTGTCATGTTTTTCACCTCCTTATTTTTTATCCTGCATCAATTAAATATTTATGAACATTTTATAAACTAGAACCAAGACAATCGCCTTCACAAGTTTCAATGCAAGCAATTGAACAATCGTCTTCGCAATCGTAGCAATCATCATTAGATAAAATATTTTGGAATTCATCTTCAATCAAATGCGTCATGTTTTTCACTTCCTTAGTTTAATTTTCAAATTTAAGGAGATTAACTTTTCCAACCTTCTGGGTAACCGTATTGACTAAAAATCCATGTGATAGGCGGTGCAATATTGCTCGCAACCATCATAAGCACATGAATCCTCACAAGCAACAGGATAGCAATCATCATTAGATAAAATATTTTGGAATTCATCTTCAATCAAATGTATCATGTTTTTCACCTCCTTTATTAATTATTCATTTTTTAAGAATAAGCACTGCTTTCACAATTTTGACTACACTTACTTCCACACACTTTAGTACAGTAAACCACTACAGCTTCACCTGTAATAATCCTCACATTGGGCAAAACAACTATCACTCTCAAACCCTGTGGATTCAAAATCTACATCTTCAATAATTTACTAACAGCTACACAAAGCTTGGTAATCACAAGGATTATCAATATACATGTAGACTCCAATTGACACAAGTACCAGAGCAACTTTCTCCACACTCTTCATGACAAGAATCTTCGCATCTTTTAGAACAGCCATCATCTTCACAAGCAGGATTACAATTATCATTAGATAAAATATTTTGGAATTCATCTTCAATCAAATTGCGTCATGTTTTTCACCTCCTTGTTTGAAATTTGTTTTTATTAAAACAATGGCACACACCACCTCCTTTACTGTTTTCTGGTGATTTCTCCTGTTTCGCAGCTGACTATCATTTTTCCGCGTAAATTGTATTTATTGGCTATTATATTCCACCATTTTTGGATTCTTTTTTTGCAATCGATGATATCACGATTTATTTTTTCAGATAAACTATCGCTATTCGGAATTTGAATTTGTGTATTACCTAACATTTCTAACAACTCATTAAGGCTATCTAATCTTCGGTTCAAACGATAAATCTTATTTCTTTCATAATCTTCAACTTTTACAATAACTTCATTTGTCATAGATTAACCATCTCCTTAATTAAAGCTTCATTTTTTTCATCTAACTTTTCTTTTAGGTCGTCTGCAATTTTTTGAGTGATTGAGCTTAACTCACACTGAATTTCCGGACTTACTCTGAATTCATTTGTCATTTTTTTATTGATGTAAACGCAACGATTGCAGGACAAATTTTTACAAGCATTACATTTTTTTGAACTTTCAATCTTAAACTCTCTTGCGTCATCAAATGAAAAACCATTATCTAAATCTCCTACGCAAAAATAATCTTTATCTTCAAAGTAAAAGGCGGGGCAAGTATACAGTTTGCCATTTGGGGCGACAGTAAATGTATTTGTGCCACATTCGCACCCGTAAGGCTTGTCATTGAAAGCGTTAAATCCGTTTAATAAATTTACAACAATATGCCTGTCCGAATTCAAGATAAAATCTGATATTTTTTGGAGTTGCATTTTATACACTTGGACATCAGAATCTTTGATGTTCCAAATATCTTGTAAGATAATGTTTACTCTGTGGGGCTCATTATTTTCAAATATTTTTTTAACCATATCGAACATTTTTGAAAGGCTTTTTGAAGAAACCAATAAATTACAAATCTTAAATTTTTGATTAGAATCACAGTGATTGTCAAAAATAGCAATAACATTGTTGCCCGTTGTAGCTTTTAAAGCGTCTATCATTTTAGTATAATTAGAGTATTTTTCCGGGACTGCCCCAACAAACACTGGGGTCATCATGTTTGAATCCGCAAAAGCCAAGGCCTTTTCTATCGTTTCTTCAGACATATGATCAGACGTTTTTTCATTATTCATATTTGAAGTATTAAAATACCCACAATGTGGCGAAGCGTTGCTATCGGTATAAATTATGAGATATTTATTAAAACTCGCCCTATGTTTTTTTATCTCATCTTTTCGTGGATTTTCTTCATCTTTTAATTTTTTACCAACCTTATCCCAGAAATAATTGGCTGCTCTGACATTTGCTTTATGCATTTTGCAAATATATTTCGTGCGTTTAAAAATTGTTCCACCATCGTCATAACAAAAGCCTGTACACATTGCGCATCCACTTGCCACTTCACAATTTTTGCATTCCTCATCACTCATAGCGCCTATAGATAACTCTTCAAAAGGTTTTAATCTATCTTTATAAACACCTTCATTTACATTTCCTGTAGGGTATCCCTTTTGTTTAGTTAGTGAAAAATCGAGAAACCTTATGCACGGAAAGAAATTTCCATCACAATTAATCGCAAGCATTTTGCCTGCTCCACAAAAAGGATTTTTTGTCCTGTTTTTTGACAAGGGCAACCCAATTGACGGATTAAACAATCTAACGGTATAGGCTGGATCTTTAAAAATATCATTATCAACTACATAGTCCGCTAATTGTTTTAATTGGTCTTCAAATATTTCAGGATCTTTCTCTTCCCAAACATCCTCAAACACAACATTAGCCGCAACTTCTTTTATCCCGATATTCCAAAGATGGATGATACTGTCTTTTAAATACGGCAAATCACCATGTGAAAAAGTAGCTTTAGTTCCATGATTAGGAAATTGCGAAAGCCATAACGGTACATTTTTCATGACATCATCATAAGAGCCTCTTCCATCAGGATAAACTCTTTGCATATCATGTTTTATTTTATTGCCATCAACACTGATACCTATAGAAATATGCCTTTTATTTTTCTTTATGTAATCTTGAACCTTTTTAGTTCCATAAAGTAATCCATTTTTTGAAAAACTGAACATATAATCATCAAACCAAGGATGCTTAGTCAGGTACATTTGCTCTTTTATGTAATCGCTTACCTTATCGATAAGATCAATCTCTAAAAACGGCTCACCACCGATAAAATCCCAAACAACAGACTTTTTTGAATAAATATCTCGTGCTTTTAAAACATAGTCTACAGCTTTTTTGGCTGTTTCAAAACTCATTTTCTTAAAATTATTTTTATGGACCATGTAACAATATTTACATCTTAAATTACACTCTTCCGTAACACAAAACGTAATATTATTTGCGTTTCCATTCCCAAAACTTTTTCTTAATGTTCCAAACCTAATTTTTTTCGTTGCTTCCATAATATTACCTCCAAAATTTAATATATTTTTAGAATGATTTTTTAAAACCATTATCTAAAATAAGTTAATATTAAAAACTCCCCCTTTTAATATTCTTATTTTTCTTGCAAGAAATCGTTAAAATTCTCCTTCTTCTTGCATCATATTACAATTAATTCCAAAATACAATAGAATTTCACAAAAATCTCCCTATTTTACATAAATTTAATTTAATAGTACGCAAATAAAATTAAAAATGAATAAAAACAAAAACTTTCCCGAAATTCCCCAAGTAATATAGTAAAATAGTATTGGGACAATATGCTTTAAAATAAAAGTAGAAGAACACATCTCACACTTGAGAATGTGTTCTTTTACGTTGAAATTAAGGAGGTACAGACATGATAATACAAGCGATAGCAGTGGCATTTGGGATATTGCTTTCCGATGCTATAAAGTTTTTTGTAAATAAACTTAGAGAGATATAAAAAATAACAGCCCTAAATTAGAGCTGTTATGATTATCTAAAAAGATCGCTGTGGGTGCCGGTTCTTGCTAAAATCAAATCGGTATTTTCAACCTTATAAACAAGTAACCAATCTGGAGAAATGTGCAACTCTCTAAATCCGATGAGATCTCCTGTTAAGGCGTGGTCGCGATATTTTTCAGGTAACTCAGATTCACTTGCAAGTAGTCTAAATATTTCTTCTAACTTTGAAATACAATATCCACGTTTTTTAATGAGTTTAAAATCTTTTTTAAATTTATTAGAGTAGATAACTTTAAGCATTTAAGTCCCTCATTAAATCGTCGATACTTGAAAATGGTTTACTAAGATTTTTTTTGTTATTGATATCTCTAATTGTTTTCAAAGTTTCCTTATTAGGTGAATCAAGATTAAGTTTAAAAGGTATCCCATTTTCACGAATAGCTTGTCTTAAAAACATATTGATAGCAGTTGTCATATCTAAACCAAATTCTGAAAATAGACTTTGAGCTTTAGATTTAATATCACTATCCATCCTTATATTCATGCTTACACTTGCCATAATAAAACTCCTTTCAAATTCAATAATAATATTATACTACATTATATGCATATTGTAAATACATTATGCATATTTAATTTAAAATATTTTTGGAGGTGATCAGACGCTGCATAGCTGCAAGTATTGCGGTAGGATACATGAAGAAGATTATATTTGTAGAAAGAAACCAGTTGTAAAAAAGAAGATAGATGATGCTGTAAGGATAAGAAATACTGCAGACTGGAAGAATATGAGGGAGAAAATAAAGCGGCGAGACAATTACTTTTGTCAGATCTGTATTCGAAATTTATACGGAACTCGAAGACAATATAATTTTGAAAATCTTCAAGTACATCATGCAGTGCCAATAAAAGCTGATAAAAGCTTGAGTTTTGCTAGTAGCAACCTATTAACTCTTTGTCCAATGCACCATCAAATGTGCGATAGTGGCGAAATTCCATTCGATGAAGTAAAAAAGATAATCGACGAGCAAGAAAAAACAACCAAACTTAAATAACCGCAGAGAGCCGGAAAGGCTATCCCCCCCAGTCATGCCAAGGCTTTCGACGATCGACCAATTCCACCGACAGCCCACTTACATTTACACCGAGGAAAATTTTTACGTGTATTTTTTTTGAGAGGTGAGATAATGACAGAAGAATACAATTCACAAGCGAAGAAAATATTGGAGTTAGCGCAGCAATATGGGATAGAGCAAAATCTATTTTTCGCAACAACTTTTGAGAGATATCAAATACAATTGAAAATTTTAGATGAACTCAAAAATACGATGGAAAAAGAAGGTTGCTTTGTAGACAAAACGTATGTAAAAGAATCTACAAACCTATATTCACACCCAGCGTTAACTCAATTTAATCGAACGACAGATAGTGCAAATAAAACTGTTGCTACTTTGATGAGGATGATAACAACTCTTCGAAGTAAAAAAGATAATGATAAGCCTGATGCATTGCTTGAAATATTATCAGGTAAATTAAAATGATAAGACTACATCAAAGTTATATCTACGCTCAAAAGGTTATAAACAAAGAAAGTCCAGCTCCTAAGTACGTTATAAAGCAATGTGAAGAGTTTTTAAAGATATGTGATGAAAAGACTGACAAATACTTTTTATCAGAAATTAAATTAAAACAAATCGATGATATTTTAAAGCTTTTAGTAATGCCTCGAGGACTTAAAGCTGGAAGTAGTATCTATTTTTGTTCCTGTGGTTATCAATGGCTTTTATATGCTTCGATTCTTTGTATTATGTATCGAGAAAATCCTGATAAAAGGCGATATGAAACTGCAATATTAGAGATTGCAAGAAAAAATTTCAAAACATTTACGATAGCAACCATTTTTGTGTTGCTATTTTTGTTGGAACCAAAATTTTCAAAATTCCATTCCGTCGCACCGGACGGGGCTTTGTCAAGAGAAGTTAAAACAGCCATTGAAGAGATTTTAAAATCAAGTCCGCTTGTTTACTTACACGCTGATAGACCAAGATTTAAGATTCTAAGAGATTACATCGAATGCAATTTAAACGAGAATAGATATGTGCCACTTAATTACTCAAATAGCAGAATGGACGGAAAACTTCCAAATGTCTTTTTAGCCGATGAAGGGAGCATTGCCGAACTCATACGCTATTGAAGCCATGAGGTCAGGCCAGCTCAATATTTTAAATAAGCTTGGATGTATTATTTCGACGAAATATCCGACAGCTAACAATCCTTTTGAAGATGAAGTAAATTACGCTAAAAGGGTTTTAGATGGGACTCAGAAAGACGAGACAATTTTCTCTTTACTCTATGAGCCGGATAAGACTGATAACTGGGTCGATGATGATTTAGTCTTAAAGCATGCAAATCCCGTAGCTCTTGAAATTCCTGAAATCTGGGAAGATCTATTAAAAAGAAGAGCGAGAGCTATAGCTGTTGAATCATCTCGTGAAAATTTCTTAACAAAACACTGCAATATCATATATCAAGGTGCTGGGACAGAAAGTTTTATCGACATTAAAGATTTACAAGCTTGTAGAGTGAACAAAATCGATTGGACAGGCCGAGAAGTATATTTAGGTGTTGATTTATCAATGACAAACGATAATACGGCAGTTGCCATGTGTGCCGAAGAAAACGGCAAAATCTTAGCCGATGTAATTTGTTTTGTGCCGGAAGGGCGAATCGAAGAAAAGAATAAATTTGAAAAGATAGATTATAACAGGTTTATTGCAGCTTCGAAATGCATTGCTTGCGGCAACAAAACAATCGATTACAGAGCTGTTGAAGACTTTGTATTTTCTATAGAAGAAAAATATGGAGTAACAATTCGGGCAATTGGCTACGATAGGTATAACGCGATCTCAAGTGCTCAAAAGTGGAACCAAAAGTATAACACCGTTGAAATTCGTCAACACAGTGATACACTGCACCCACCGACAAAACTCTTATCTGAAAAAATCACAAACGGAGAATTTGAATATGAGAAAAATAATCTTTTAGAAATAAATTTTGAAAATGCTCGGTGTACCTACAGCACCAACATGAACCGTTATGTCACAAAGAAAAAGTCCCGTGGGAAAGTCGATATGGTTGTAGCTTTAATTAATGCTGTTTATCTTTTGCAACAAGACGTTTTATTTGATGACAATAACTGGGCAGTCCAATATTAAGGAGGAAAAAATGAAGTTATTTAATTTTAAAAAAAGAAGTGAAGAAAACGTAATATCAAGTTCAGACGACGTGCTTTTAAGCTCATTTCTGACAAGTCAAGTAATTACCAAAGATCAAGCTATGAATATTGCAGCAGTAGCCAAATGCGTCAATTTAATCTCGGAAACTGTGGCAATGATTCCAATCAAGCTTTATAGCGAAGAATTTATCGATGGTAAGCGAAAAACCAATGAAATTGAAGATCCGAGATGTGATTTGTTAAACTATGATACTCTTGATACTTTAGATGGGATTCAATTTAAAAGAGCAATAGTGAGAGATTATCTATTATCCGGTAACGCTTATGCGTTCAATTATGTAAAGATTCAGAAAATGGTGACTCAGCAGTACATTTTGTGGACGTTGATAACAATCGTTTATTGGATGGCAGCCCACTGGATTTACTGTATTCAGAAAATGAGAAAAAGCATTTTCCGCAAGCATTTAAAAAATTAAAACAAGATTTAGAAATAATAATGTTAAGTAAAAATTAAAAAAAGGAGAAATTTTTATGAGGAGAAAGTTTTTTACAAAATTAATTGCATACTCGACTTTGCTTCCTATAAGTGTTTCGGTAATTCCAAGTTATGTATATGCTGTTTGGCCGGATTGCAGCAAATTAAATAAAAATGGTCAGTTTACTGATGAAACATGTGCTATTGTAGATTCGGTAGAAAGAATAAATAATGGTGAAAAATTCATAAAACTTGAAAATGTTGGCCGTGATTCTGAGTATAATTTACTTTTTTTTGACAATAGCGAAATTAAAGGAATTTTATCAAACTTGACATATAGCAAAGACATGGCTCATTCTGTAGCCACGAAAGAACAACAATTAGAAGAAGAAAATAAGGTTATTTCTGATAGTATATATTCACTTGGTATTGGAGGAACGTCCCTGTTTGTTCTGAAAAATATTTTTGGTGCTTTGAGTTTGAGAATAGAAGATGGTAACAGATTTTTACGAGAACCGTTAGGCGAGTTAAATTTATTACGTTACCGTATTCAAAATGTAGCTATATTAATACCGTTGGCTGTTTCAATTGGTGTGTCAGCTTTGATTTCAAGCTTCGCTTGCATGGTTAATAACTATTTTTCACGTAAAGACATCGCAAATTTTGCATTTGAAGAAAAAATTAAAAAAGATAATTATTTTTCAATTCTAAGAAGCATGCTTGAATACATAGAAAGCGGCATGTGGAATAAAGATAAAATTTTATGTATCAGTACAAATCTTGATAATAATGAAATGGTTGCACAGCTGTTAGATAAAAAAGTTTCTAAAAATCATAGTTTAGATGAACAAAATAAATTTGATGAAAGTATAAAAAATTTAAAGGACAGTATTAAATCGATATTAAGTAGTGTAAATGAATAGGGGCAAAACAAAATGTACAGTAAAAAACTGTTCTCTACAGTTATAGCTTTTTTTATAATTTTTAGTTCTGTTCAATTTACTTCATATGCCGAAATTGATATGGAACATAATTACAAGGAAAATTTAAAACTTTTAGACATGAACTGGTACGTTGGTCATTGTAAGAACAATAGGAGTACATGTATAAAAAATTTAATCCGTTATGAGAGCGCAGTGGAGCTTTATGACTTTTTGAAAAATCTAGAGAAATCTGCAGAAGACGAAAAGGAAGAAGCCTTCTGGGGTTCTTTGATAGAAAAAATTGTTGTTGGTGTAGGGTTAACAGGTGGATTAGCTGCAGGAATGTATTTTGCTCCATTAGGAACGATTTTAGCGACAGGTGGAAGTATAATAATTGGTTCGACGATTTACCATATACATGATAACATTATTGAGCCCGTTGGGGAAACAGCAGGCTTTTTTACGAAAGGATTTATCAATTTAAAAAATTGGTTATTTGGGACAAAGAATGTTAAAGATCCAGACAAAGGTCTATTTGGAAATGTAGATTCAGCTTTGTTTGGTGATAAATCTAAAGAAAATATTAACGGAGGTTTACTTGAAACTGTTAGAAAATTAATTTTTGGGGATAAATACGTTGTCGTTTTAACAAAAGATCAGAAAAAGGCATTTGTCAATGATATTCGTGAAAAGTTTTGTAAGTTAGTGAGAAATAAAGAATGGTTGGATAATGATATAATTGTTTTTTCTGTTGATATTGATCCAAAAGTTATGCAATCAGATATAAAATTTGATAAAGTAAATTTCGACTTGAACTATAAAGAGAATTTAAAGGAATACTTTAAAAAAATAGAAACATAAAAAACGTCTTCAAGCTTTTCTGAAGACGTTTTTTACTATGAAAATGAAAAATTTTTAAGTAACAAAAAAATAAGTTTAACACTAGAGCTTTAGTAATGCTAAAAATTATTTTCTACATCGATAAATTCAGCAATGTCCTCTAACTTACAATTTAAAGCAATACATAGTTTGTTTAATGTTTTAGTTTCAATGTTTTCATTTGCCTTTAATCTTCTAATGGTTTTGCTGTCAATACCGCTATTTTCTCTCAGATAGTATGCTGATATTCCTTTTTTATTCATTAATACCCATAACTTATCAAAGACGATCATATTAAATTCCCCCATAATATTGACAATTAATATTATGGGGATTATAATCAGTTTTAATAAGGGGATATGATCCTCTCGTCAAACAGAAAATTATTAAAAAGAAATGTGGTAAAAGGGGGAATAAAAAAGCTCCCTGTTGGGGGAACTAAAATATATTTATATGTTGTCGTCGAAATCTAATAATTTATATGGCGGAATTTTAAAAATATCTGCAAGTGCAAAGAGCATTTTTAAAGAAATAGGTTGAACGAAATTCGGAGTTTCCACTTGTGATAAATATCCAGGGCTGACATCAATTTTCTCAGCTAAATTTTCTTGAGTAAAACCATTTAGCTTACGATAATAGGCTATTTTAAGACCAATTTGTATATAACGGTTTTTATCAGTTTTATTCGTAAATACCCCTCCTAATATACAAATATTTTAGGGTATTGTAAGTAAATATAGAACATGCTATAATATGGATTATTATAAGTAATACATATAGTTTACCGCATTTTAACCATTACATTACTTGTGTGAGTCATCATTTACTATATTGAGAAAAGCTCCAAATATGGAGCTAAAAGTTAAAGTTTATTAATTTAAAATTATTTACAGCTTATTGCTTCAAAAAAACCCAGAACTTTATTTTTATCATCTGAGTTAAAACTTCTATATTTACATATCAATTCAGCTTCTTCTGAATTTAAATTATTAATTAATAAGTCATTAACGGGAGTTTTTATGTCAGTTAAGTCCAAAAGGTAATCAGATGAGCAATTGTAATATTTACATAATTTTAACAATGTTTCTACCATAGGCATAGCTTTGCCATTTTCGTAAGCACTTACAGTTTCTTGCTGTATACCTACCTTCATTGCTAAATTGAGTTGACTTTGCTTCTTTAACTCTCTAATCTTTTTTAAATTTTTCATTATATGCCTCCACAATTATAACCTACATTTATAATTGTAGAAATATTATTTGTATTAATCAGATATATATAATATGATTATATAAATACAATTTATAATAAAAAGAAGTGAAATGATGATGGAAAAAACTTGTTGCTTCATCGGACATAAAAACCTAACACAAGAGCAGGCAATTGAAGCTTTGCATCTTTTAATTAAGCGTGTAAACGAGCTGACAATAGAAGGATATACACATTTCATAAGTAGCTTTGCAAATATATAGATGTGTTATTAGCTCAAATAATTGGGTCATTTAGATACAAAAATAAAGACCTCATTTTAGAAGCAGTTATTCCGATTGAGAATAAGCTTAATTCTCTGGATAAAATTAAATATGCATTAATGCTTTACAATAAAGTAACCGTGATACAAGAGCAATGTGGTCCCGAATGCTTTCAGAAAAGAAATAAATATATGATTGATAACTCTGATGTAGTTGTAACTCTTTGGGATGAAAAAACTTCTAAAGAAACATACAATGCAGTAAATTATGCAAGGTCACAGGGAAAAGAAATTATACGCATGAACCCATTGCAAGAATAAGCGTTTACTTCAGCCAACTTTCCAGTTTAATATCTGATTTCAAAGTTTAAATCTATAATATTCTGGATAGGAGAAATATAGAGAAAAAAGGAACAATTTGTAAAGCTAAACAAATTTTAACCCGTTAGAAGAAATTCTGACGGGTTTTTTGTAATTAATCAAATAACCGTCAATATGTCCCCATTCAGAAAACACTAAATTACTTGCAATAACGCAGATAAAATTTAAGTGTATAAATTAAGTAAGTTGCCAAAAACAGCAAAAAAATGTCCTAATACATCATTGTTTACCATTTTGTAAGAAGTTATGAAAGTGTGTGACCCATGCAAAGGTTAGGTGCGGCAGCTAAAGGAGAAATTTAAATGCATTATTAAAAATGTCTAGAATAGAAAATTAAATCAATATGTCGTAGATATTCTATACAGACATTGTAGAACAGCACCTAAAAGAGCTGAGCATACACATACATTGTGTTACTCCGCTCTTTTTTCGTTTGAAAAAATTGGTTGCGCTGATAATGCATTATATTTACATCTTTAGTGAAAGTACTTTTTGCTGTCTGTCTCTAAAAGTCTTTGCGGCGTTGGAGGACAGGCTATGAAAAATAAGTTTTGGTATTACATACGATATCCATAACCGACCGAGTTGTTTGAAAAAAATCAAATAATTCGGAGGTATTGCAATGAAAAAACGTTGTGAAAATATAAAAAATGAATTAGCGTACTTTTACAAAGTGATAAAAAATATGAACATAGAGGATAACATTAAACAGTCAAAAATAAATGAACACGAAATGCCTATTAATGAGATATTGTACGACCAGTTTTCTGTTAACGAGGATATGGACAAGCACTTAGAAGAACGAAATTTGCTGGGTTGGATTGAATTGATTGAGAATTCCAAATTATATGAAGCGGTAAAAAATCTCCCTATCGAAGACCAAATATTCATCAGTTACATAGTTAAAGATGGACGAACCCAACGAGAATTATCACGGATATATGGTGTAACACAAAAAAATATAAGTAAAAGATTTAGCCGCGCTATAAAAAAAATTAAATGTTTATTTGATTGAAGAATTTGTCGAACGATTTTTTCTAAAATAGGGTATCAAAAAATGCCCCAAAAGGCTCTTTATATATGTGGAGGAATAATTTTCCATCCCGCTACCAGAACCTTGAAAACCAAATATTAATATCTCAGTAACATTTAAAGATACGCCTGCCCAGCCACAGCTCGAGCGTGAAAAGACCGTCGCACGCAATGGGGGTAGCCTCGCGATAACTTCGAGGACGTGAAATTCGTGTGCCGCTAAATCGGATTGAAGATATTACTAAAAAAATTATTCGCGGGCAATTTAGCTTATTCTTATGGTTTATTTTGTGCGCGAATTGGTCTGCGCGACCACGCGCTGGGCTGAGATATTGCAAATTTTATAAGAGAAAGGAAAGTATGCGTTGTGTATGAGATTGATTATGAGCATGTTATAAATAAAAAAGTCGGTAGGGCAGAGGTTACGATATATTTTTCAAAGCAGAAAAATGAAAAGTTAAAGGATTTAGTCCTAGGTTTATTGTTAGATAGTTATGAAAGTAGAATGCAAGATTACCTTGAAAAATGCACAATGATTGGGTTGTAATTTTAGTAAAAATATAGTATAATAAAAATAGCACCTTGAAAATTTAATAATGTAATCTTGTAGCAGAATGAAATTTTTTATAAAAAAGCATACAAGAAAGGCAGAAATACCGTGAAAAGAGTTTATTGTTTATATAGAGTATCGACTAAAGGGCAAGTTGATAAAGATGATATTCCAATGCAACGACTGAAATGCAATGAATTTGCAAAAGCGCAAGGCTGGTCAGTTGTAAAGGAATTTTCCGAAAAGGGTGTATCTGGTTTTAAAGTCTCGTCGGAAGATAGGGACGCAATTCAGGAAATAAAGGCGGCAGCATCTAGAAAAGAATTTGATGTGCTGCTTGTTTTTATGTTTGACCGTCTTGGACGACGAGAAGATGAAACGCCGTTTGTTGTCGAGTGGTTTGTAAAGCATGGAATAGAAGTTTGGAGCACGCAGGAAGGTGAACAACGTTTTGAAACGCACGTGGACAAACTGATGAATTACATAAGATTTTGGCAGGCAAGCGGAGAAAGTATAAAAACATCGGTCAGGATAAAAACCAGAATGCAACAATTAACGCTGGAAGGAAAGTATACTGGTGGCCCGGTGCCGTATGGCTATAAAAAAGTTAAAAGTGGAGAAATCGGTAAAAAGGGGCAAGAACTTTATAAATTAGCGATAGAACCGGAAGAAGCGGAAATAGTTAGCTTGATTTTTGAAAAAACGATAAAAGAAGGCTATGGTTCGCACCGTTTAGCAGAACTTTTGAACGAAAAAGGTTTGAGAACGCATCAAGGATGTAAATTTCAAAGCAATACGATTAATCGTATCTTGAAAAGCAAACTGTACTGCGGCTATTTAGTTTCTGGAGAAACAACTTCGCCGCTAGTAAAAGAACTGCAAATAGTTGATGAAAATGTTTTTGATAGCGTACAAAATATAATTCATCAAAGAATAGCCAAAAACGCTGAAAGGACAATTCCGCTAAATACGAAAGGAAAAACACTTTTATCTGGAAATATATTTTGTGCGCATTGTGGCAGCCACTTGATTGTAACTAGGTATCAAGACAGGTATATGAGGAAGGATGGCATGGAATACAAAGTTGATCAGCTGAAATATACGTGTTATCACAAAACCAGGAAACTGAACAATTGCGATGGTCAAACGTCGTATATTGCTGAGACGATTGATAAGGCTATTGTTGACATACTTAACGATTTATTTAAGAAAATCAAGGAAATACCTAAGGACAAAGCGTTAAAGAAGAAATATAAATCACAGATTGGTGTTTGCAAATCGAAATATCAAAAAATAGAGTCCGAAGTTGAGAAGTTAAACGATCAGCTTCGGACTTTAAAAATGGAAATAGGAAAATCTTTGATAGGGGAGAGCGCACTTACGCGGCGGAGCAGCTGAATGAAGCAAATTACTAGGCAGTTAACGTAGGTATTCAAACTTTAATTTCTAAATGGCCCCTCCCCTTTTTTTATGAGAGAAAAGTAAAAACGCTCCAATACGCCGTGTCCTTACTAAGTAATGATTTCTTTAAGTGTATGAAGCAAGTACAGCTTGAGTAAATAGCAACATATATTTTTTATAAATAGAAAATTTTCACTTAATCGCGTTTCATTTTATTTTGTGTATGAGAAATTAAAATGTGTAACATATGACGACATCTCTAAAATTTTTTCTTACTATGTGTCTTCTGCCTTTTCTTCTGTGCTTTGTGGGATAGGATCGCTTAAGCTTGTTGGTGTCGGAGAAAGGCATTGTTTGCTACCTTCTAAGGTTCTCAATGCATTCAAGCCTGCCTGACTCAAGTCTTCAGGAGCATTATTAATCAATTCGTTTGTTGTTGATTTTCCACCTCTTTTTGCGAAAGATGCCGCTTCAGGAGATTTGGAATCAAAACTTCTTTGCATTTTAATAGGAGAAATACCGGGTTTTTGATCATCACAATCCAATAAAACTTTCCTTATAGACCACCTCACTAATGCTCCATCATCGTTAAACCGTATACACTCACAGAGGAATACAGCAACAAGATCTTTAGAGCCGTCATCGAGACCCTCAAAAAGTTCGCCTGCTAGGGTTTCGATATGTTTAAGTGTAAGTTTATCAAAGTCGAATTCGTATCTACCGTTGTCTGCTTTTATGTCCTTTTTTATCTCATCAGGAATTTCACAAGGCTTTGAAAGGTTTTCGAGAATTTTTCTTGCTTTTTTTCGAATAAAAGGTTTTGATGAAGTAGATTCGGGAGGAGGCGTTGATAATTCTTTTACTGGTTCTGATGCAGTAGATTCGGGAGTGGTTTTTTCTTCTTCTTCAGAATTTTTGAATTTTGTCAACATTTCTGCTACTTTTGTATGGTCAAGTTCGGACGTAGGCATTGGAGATTTTTCCTTTTTTTCTAATTCAGAATGTGCGAGCTTTACCAATATTTCAGCTGCTTTTGAAGAATCAAGCTCACGCCTTGGCCATGCAGATTCGGGAGCGGTTTTTTCTTCTACAGGATATTTGAGATTTGCCAATATTTCAGCTGCTTTTGAAAAGTCAAGTTCACTCGTTGGCAATTTTTCTGCTGGTTCTGATGCAGTAGATTCAGACGAGAGCGTTGGCAATTTTTCTGCTGGTTCTGATGCAGTAGATTCAGACGAGAGCGCTGGCAATTTTTTTTCTGCTTCTGAAGCATCAGGTTTGGACGTAGGTGTAGGAGATGTAGATAAGATCATTTTTTCGATAATTTTGTTATAAGTACCGCATTGATGTGCAACAATATCATCGTTTCGACCAAACTTAAAAGTTATACCACATAAATTTAACGGAGGAAGATTTGGATTATTTGGATCGATCTTTCTTTTGGCAAGATAAATTTGAACTATTTGTGCAAGTTCTCCAATAAGAGATGAAGAACCATATACTCTGTTATTGTCGGTGTGGGCTTGTAAGACTTCTTGTGCAGACTTGTCACCATGATAAAATTCTTTTTCAACTTTGCTTGATCTTGGCTCACCAAGTCTAATATATTTTTTGCGCCACTGCTTTTGAGCTTGGAGTGGAGTACCGGCAGCCGCAGCAGCTGGTTGGGAAACTCGTCTCTGACGTTTTGTGGTAGTAGCAGCCACAGCAGCTGGTTGGGAAGCTCGTCTCTTAGGGTTTGAGCTAGTAGCTGCAGCATCTGTTGGAGGAGTTTGTCCATTATGAGTTGAGTTAGCAGCAGCTGCCGGTGACATTTTAGTACCCTTAGATGCTGACGTACGAGCGTGACTACCAGGTTTCATCGCATCCGTATTAAGGGACATTACCCCATTTGTACCCAACGCTGTAGCAATTACGGTCATTGCTGCAGTTTTGGTGACCCAGCCTCTCATGCCACCAGTTATCATTTCCAGTTCATCTGAAGAGCAACTCGCTAGGCTATTTTTTTCTGCTTCACATAGCTTTTCTAAAAATTCTGAGAAATCTTCTCTAGTTAAATCGGCAAACTTTGTTTTTACTAGTTCATATTTTTCCTCGTTGGTTCCTTGTGAGGAAAAAGCAAGATTAAAGGTATCATCTGTTGCCAAAAGCTTGGCTAACGAGACCAAATTTTCTTTCATATTATCATCTCCACTTCATACAAATATGGCTTTAATCGCAAAACTTAATTATATACTTACTATTTTACCCTTATTATATTGCTATTTGATTAAGATGTCAATATTTTTAATGTTTTACATTAATAATTATATAAATTTGTTAATTAAAACACATCAATGAACAGATATAATATCTTTATTGCAAAATAAAATATAAATATCTATAGTTTTTATATTTCTTGACATAACGAAAAAATCAAAGTAAAATATAGAAAAATATTTTAATTTAGGTTGGTAGTTATGAAAAAATCTGTATTTATTTCTGTATTAGTTGTAGTATTTTCCGCATTTTCTTTTTCGAAAATTAACGTAGCTTGTGCTCAAATAATAAGGTGCGAGGTCCGTGAAAGACCACTTGCTGGTGAGATATTTTTATTCCAATATGATGAGGAAGGTAATAATAAGGGGTACATTTGGGTTTACGAGTTTGTAAATCATTTATTGTCAGATGAAGATAGGCGTTTTTTAGAACAAGTTAATGGACTGGAAATACACGAAGATAATGCTTATTACAATAGATTGTTAGAAATATCCACTATGTTGTTTGATGACCTAGGCTACAATCCATCGGCAAGGTATATGAGTCCTCAAATCGAAGAGCAACTCACTAATGTATTTAATATATTGCGGGGTTTGATTGATGAACAACGCATGGAGTTGATTAATGAAAAGTAGTTTGTTAATATCAAGGGGTTATGGAGTGAAATTTTTGCTTGTAAGTATAGGCAAAAACGAAGATGGGGACTAAATTTGAAAGCGTTTAATTGTATGTAACAAGGGAAAAATTTAAGAGCAGTTGGTTATTTGACTGAAAAAGGTGTTAACTTAGTGAAAACTTTAGCTTGCCGAGACTTTTTAAAAGCGCATGGTGTTAATGATTTTTCACGGGGGATTATGATAATTTATATAAATAAATTTTATAGTTTTTTTGTTGAGGTAGCTTCACCTGTTAAGATGATTACAGTTTTAGTATTTATACTTAATAAGTTTTGTAAAATAAAACCATTATCAACTAATTTTGATACTTATTTTTTTAAGTATTCGTCATTAAATATGTTATTTTCGTAGCAGACTATGTTATTTTTTTAGTAACTGCCATAGGTTCATTTATATCGCAATTTAATGAAGTTAAAATATAAAAGTTCTCCTGGATATATTTTTTTATGAACTCTATATTTTATATTTTTCTTTAAGGTTAGACACAAACTTATCAAGTTCATTTGTTGCTGCATCTGGAGCATTTTCAGTTATTATAATACGTTATTTTGGTTAATTAACAAGGCGTTGGTTTGAGGTTAACCATAAAAGATAATCTAAAGAGACATTAAAAAATTTATCAAATCTTATTTTCATTCCATCGTCAGGGATACTTATATTGCGTTCATATGAAGATACAGCATGAACTGATATTGACAACCTATCTGCTAACTGCCGTTGACTTAAACCACTATCTTTCAGGAGCTCGCTTAATCTTTCTCCTATCAAAACTTCCATTCTTTTAACATGTCTCTTCTAATAATTTTTAGTATAATATGAAAATATTTTTTGCTTTTTATCTGTAATATTATTATGGCAAATACGAGATGTTCGTATGATAGTTACGAGTAAATTATTTTGTTTCTATACGAAAATTTACAAAAAATGTGAAATAAAAAAACTCCAAATATGGAGCTAAAAGTTAAAGTATATTAATTTAAAATTATTTACAGTTTATTGCTTCAAAAAAGCCTAAAACTTTATTTTTATCATCTGAGTTAAAGCTTCTATATTTACATATCAATTCGGCTTCTTCTGAGTTTAAATTATTAATTAGTGAGTCATTAACGGGAGTTTTTATATCAGTTAAGCCCAAAAGGTAATCGGGTGAGCAATTGTAATATTTACATAATTTTAACAATGGTTGCGGAGGCTGGATTTGAACCAACGACCTTCGGGTTATGAGCCCGACGAGCTACCGAACTGCTCCACTCCGCGATATTTAATTTTTACAATATAACTATATCACTTTATAAAGTCGTAGTCAATACATTTTTTTAAAATATTTATAAAATTTATTTTAGCGTGAATAAAAGAAACTTTAACCAACTAACCTGCTAGATTTTACTCCATATAAAGTTAAGTATATTTGAAAAAATAATAAATAGATAATATAATTAAAGCGGGGGAATTTATGACATGAAAGAGGAACTGGCTTGGAATAACTTTGCTAGTACGGGTAAGGTTGTTGACTATTTAAACTATGTAAATGTGAAAGATAAAAATATATCGAAAGGTAACGGCTTTTATGCAAGTAAGCACGAACGGGATAATAATATTAGAAAAGGATATTTCTGAAAATGATAAATTAGTGACAATTTTGACTAAAGACTGGGGCGTAATACGTGCTTTTGCAAAAGGTGCTAAAAAATTAAAAAATAAAAACTTTTCGGCACTTTCTTTATTTAGTTATTCCGACCTGGTGTTGTACAAAGGCCGGGATAAATACATAATAAACGACGCTTACCTGAAAAAGAGCTTTTTTGAGTTGAGAAAAAACATAGAAAATATAGCCTTAAGTCAATACTTCTGTGAAGTGGTTTTAGCATTAGTTGGAGAATCTCCGGAAAGTGAAAACGTATTGAGGTTGATTTTAAATTCCTTTTATTATTTGATGGAAGAAAAACAGGACAGATCTATAATAAAATCGGTTTTTGAGATGAGAGTTTTATCAATGTCAGGATATATGCCTGACTTAACAATGTGTGCAAATTGTGGAAAGTTTAGCGACACTAGAATGAATTTTGTTCTGCCAAAAGGTCAGTTAATATGCTCAGACTGTTCAAAAAGGCAGCTAGGAACTATAGAATTAAACAGCGATGTCTTAGCAGCTCTTAGATATACAGTATACTCTGAGTTCAATAAAATGTTCTCGTTTACACTTTCTAATGAAAATAAAAAGAGATTGGCAAGAATAACCGAACAATATTTATTGCATTGTGTGGATAAAAACCTAAAAACTTTAGACTTTTATAATCGCATAAATACGGAATGACGTCGTTATTTAGAAGAAGTAAAATGAAAAGGGGTAATTATGGATAAACAAAAATATTATAAAAATTTGGAGTTAAATATAATTTTAAAAAAGCTATCGGAAATGGTGGATTGTGACGATGCTAAAGATATAATTTTAAACTTAGAGCCTCAAACAGATTTGCAAAAAGTGAAGGATTTGTTGAAAGAAACGGAAGATGCTTACTCTTTAATGGCTAGGTATTCTTTACCGTCTTTTTGCGGGTTAAGCAATGTAAGAAGTGCGTTGAAAAGAGCGGAAAATGGTGGCCTTTTAAATACAGTTGAACTTTTAAAAATATCAGACTTGTTGCAGGTTTTTGATAGTTTAAAGTTATTCAGAAAAAGCATGAAAGATGACGTAACAACCAGCCTTGATGGTAGATTTAGTTTAATTTTTACTAATAACTCTTTAAAAAGAGAAATAAAAAATTGCATATTATCTGAAGATGAAATCTCTGATAATGCTTCGCCTGATTTAGCCAGGATTCGCAGGGGTATAAAGAAAATTTCAAATAAAATAAGAGAACAGCTAGATAACATGATAAAGTCTAGAACTTTTCAAAAGTATTTACAATCCCCGATAGTTACACTGCGAAGTGAGCGGTTTGTGCTGCCTGTAAAATCAGAATATAGAAATGAAGTTTCAGGGCTAGTTCATGATACCTCATCGAGTGGCTCTACTGTATTTATAGAACCTATGAGCGTAGTTCAGGCAAACAACGAGATAAGAATACTTAAGGATAAGGAAAAGCAAGAAATAGAAAAAATCCTTTTTTTACTTTCTGAAAAAGTTGGCGAAAATAGTAGCGCTATTTTAAAAAGCTATTGGTTAGCAGTAGAATTAAATGTAATTTTCGCAAAGGCCAGTTTGGCTTATAAAATGAAAGCCTGTGTCCCGAAGATTAATAATAACGGTATAATAAACTTAAAAAAGGCCAGGCATCCTCTCATAAGTGAAAAAACAACAGTTCCGATTGACATAAGCCTAGGGGGAAAGTTTGATACTCTGGTAATAACGGGACCTAACACTGGCGGTAAAACAGTTTCTTTAAAAACTGTCGGACTTTTTACACTTATGGTTATGTGCGGGTTGATGGTTCCGCTCGTTGAAGGTAGCGAATTATCGGTATTTGACAATGTGCTGTGCGATATAGGCGACGAGCAAAGCATAGAGCAGTCTTTATCTACATTTTCATCGCATATAGTGAACATCGTAGACATATTAAAGGCGGCTAATAATAAAAGTCTTATTTTACTTGACGAACTTGGAGCTGGCACAGATCCGGTTGAGGGTGCAGCTTTAGCTACAGCAATTTTAGAAAAGTTGAGGGAACGCGGTTCTAAAGTAATAGCGACGACTCATTACACAGAACTGAAAGAATATGCTCTGTTGGAAAAGGGTGTTGAAAACGGTAGCTGTGAATTTGACGTAGAAACACTTAGGCCAACTTATAGGTTATTAATTGGAATTCCGGGAAAATCAAATGCGCTGGAGATTTCTAAGCGACTCGGAGTAGATAATGAAATTATATTGAAGGCTCAACAGCTTTTAAACACAGAAAGAGTACGTTTTGAGGACACTATAGGTGAGCTAGAAAAGGTTAGACAAGAGGTAGAAAAAGAAAGGCTAAAAGCAGTTGAAATCTCGCAAAAAATAAGTATAGAACGGGAAATTTTAAAAAAGGAAAAAGCAAAATTTCAAAAGGAATGTCAAGCTAAGCTTCAACAAGCCATGGCAAAGTCAAGCGAGATAGTGGCAAAAACTAAGTACAAAGCGGATGAAGTTTTAAAAATGGCAGAAAAAATTCAGAAAGAGAAAAATTACTCAGAACATTCGATAAAGGGCTTAAAGAAAGACATAGATGAGCTCGATAATATGGCTAATCCTGTTGTTCAGAAAAGACCTGAAAACTATAAACTTCCTAGAAAACTTAAAGTGGGAGATAACGTACTTATTTTCGATATTGACAAAAAAGGAGTAATAACTGATATAAGCAAAGATGGAAAAAGCGTTACAGTTCTGGCGGGAATAATAAAAACAAAAGTCCCTATAGATAATGTAAAGCTTATAGACAGTGAAGATAAAAAAGTACCGATAAAGAGAATTATAAAAAGCACTAGCAACAAGATGAATTCTGTTGTTAAAAGAGAGCTTGACTTAAGAGGACAAACCGCGCTGGAAGCTATAATGGAAATTGATAAATTTATAGATAATGCGTTGCTGATGGGTGTAAATCAGTTGACGATAATACATGGAAAAGGTACAGGAAAATTGCGGCATGAAATCCATAATCATTTGAAGAAAAATAAATATATAAAAAGCTATAGGTTGGGAACTTTTGGCGAAGGTGAGTCCGGAGTTACTATTGTAGAGCTATAATAAAGAAGCGCACAAGTGAATTGCTTGTGTGCTTTTATATTTTGTTATAAAATCTGTAAAAAAATAATGCAAAGTGATATAAAATATTTCTTTTAAAATTGATAAAATATGACATAATAATCATATTATATAAATGAAGAATTTTTAATTGTACTATATTATTCGTGATATTAACTTTATAAATTGGTTAAAGTTGTTCATATAAACAATTTTAAATAATTTTATTTAAAATTGTTGTGTTTTATTTTGATTTTATGATATATTATATTGACGTCAAAAACGATACAAAATTTTACAAAGAGGAGTATGAATAAAAAATGAAAAAATCAATTTGTAGTTTGTTAATGTGTGCTACTTTAGTAAGTATATGGGGTGTTACCACTGTATTTGCTGATAAAATTTCTGTTTTATCTATTTTTAAAAATCCGGAGAACTTTTCAGAAGAAGAAAAGTATGAATTGGCTGTAAAATTAATGATGTATGACAAAGGCACAGCAGAAGATGTGGCAGAAGGAGAAGCTAAAGGCATGGACGAAGAAAAAGCTAGAAATATGGCGATGTATATGTTTCGTGATGATTGGACAATAGATAAGAAGATTGATATGTTTTATGACCGTGAACCTGGTGATAAAGCTCTTGCATTAAGAGCAACCGCAGTGCTATATGCGTTTGGTGTCCTAATTCCTTATGCAGATGAAGATGAAGAGGCAAAATTGTACGATGAAGTGGCGAAAGAGCCGAATGGAGAGGAGGAAATACTAAAAGGTAGGGATGAATATATAAAACATCGTATACGAGGACAGTTAGTGCGTTTACAAATGGAAATACAAAGAATGCTGGAATTAGAGGTTGAGATATAATTCATGCTAAATGGGCAACCCTTGATATTTTATATCAAGGGCTTCTTTACTTTTCGGAGTTTTTGAGCTATAATATTGTACAAAATAGTAAATTTAGTTTTTAAATGTAACTATAAAAAGGAGATTCCAATGATACAACTGGAGGAATTAAAACTTAAGCTTTCAGAAAATGAACCTTTGATTGAAGATTTAAAGGAAGCAATTGGGGTGCCGAGACTAGAAGAGGAAATAAAAGAACTTGAGAAAGTTTCGTCTGTGCCGGACTTTTGGGATGATATTGAAAATTCTCAGAAGATTTTACAGAAGATCAGTTTTTTAAAATCTCGAGTAAAAAATTATAAAAAATTAAAAAACTTATATGAAGACACGGAAACTTTGATAGATTTAGCTATAGAAGAAAAAGATCTTTCGCTCCTTGATGAAGCGAGAAAAAATGTTGAATTAGTTCAAAAAGAACTGGAGAATCAACGTTTAGAAATTCTTTTAAATGGAGAATTTGACTCTAAAAATGCGATTTTAACACTTCACGCTGGTGCAGGTGGCACTGAAGCTCAAGACTGGGTCGATATGCTTTACAGAATGTACTGTCGGTGGGGTGAAAGACATAATTACAAAGTAAAAACGCTGGACTATTTAGATGGTGACGGTGCTGGCTTAAAAAGCGTTGTGTTCTCTATAGAAGGTATCAACGCTTATGGATATTTAAAGGGAGAAACTGGCGTACATAGGCTGGTTAGAGTGTCTCCCTTTGACTCTTCCGGAAGGCGCCACACTTCTTTTGCGTCTCTTGAAGTTATGCCTGAAATAGACGATGACGTGCAGGTTGATATATCTCCGGAAGACGTAAAGATGGACGTATATAGAGCTAGCGGAGCAGGTGGACAACACATAAACAAGACATCTTCAGCTGTAAGGTTAACCCATATACCGACGGGAATAGTTGTAGCGTGCCAAAACGAAAGAAGCCAGCATCAAAATAGAGAAGTGGCTATGAAAATGTTAAAATCAAAACTTATGGAGATAAAAGAAAGGGAACATCTCGAAAAGATAGAAGATATAAAGGGCGTTCAAAAGGAAATAGGCTGGGGTTCCCAAATTAGATCTTACGTGTTCATGCCGTATACTATGGTAAAAGACCACAGAACCGGATTTGAAATGGGCAATGTCAATGCGGTTATGGATGGTGACTTAGATGGATTTATTAACGCTTATTTAAAGAGCCAGAGCCAATCAGACTAAAACTTCTCACTAAAATGAAAGGTGCACCAATAAATGAAGTTATATATACAGGATTCTAAAGATCAGAATGTATCTCGTTTTTTAATATATGATTCTTTGTCTAAGTTAAAATATAGAACGTCAGTTGAGTATGCACCTTTGACTGTGAAGATGGATGTTTACGACAATAACCACAGAGTTGCGAAAATTCGGAAAAGGGATATTTTATTTTTAAAAACGTATACGATTTCTGCACTCACTAAAAAAATAAAGGTTATTGGGAAAATTTCTGATTCTGAAATAATGTTTTATATAAATGGAATAAACTGGTTCTTCGCTGGAGAAATATTAAAAAAGGACTTTAGTGTAGTTAATGTTGATAACAGCATTGTTATGAGCCATCGTGCCAAGTGGAGTAGCGGTAAGGTTTACTATGAGTTAGATGTAAGCGACAATCAAAACGAGCTTTTATGTGTCTGTATAGCACTTTGCATTGACATGCTGGAAGTTGACACAGAATTTTCTAAAAGTGAAAAATTTAAAAATCCAATGGGGAATATTACTTAAAAATATAAGGAGATTTTATTTGTGGGAAAGAGAGAAAATTTAAGAAATATTGCAATCATTGCGCACGTTGACCATGGAAAAACTACTCTGGTCGATAAGATGTTAAAGCAAAGCGGCGTTTTCAGGGCTAATGAGTCTGTACAGGAAAGAGTTATGGATTCAAATGACCTTGAAAGAGAAAGAGGCATTACGATACTTTCAAAAAACACGGCCGTTATGTACAATGGTGTTAAAATAAATATAGTAGATACTCCTGGCCACGCTGATTTTGGTGGGGAAGTAGAACGCATTTTAACGATGGTAGATGGCGTGTTGCTTTTAGTAGATGCTTTTGAAGGTTGTATGCCACAGACTAGGTTCGTTTTGAAGAAAGCTTTGAATTTAGGGAAAAAGCCGATAGTTGTATTAAACAAAATAGATAGACCTGGTGCCAGACCGAACGAAGTAGTTGATGAGGTTTTGGACTTATTTATAGAGCTAGGTGCCAACGATGACCAGCTTGATTTCCCGGTTATTTACGCTTCTGCTAAAGAAGGATATGCAACCTTGGACTACAATGAAAAAGGTATTGACTTAAAGCCGCTTTTTGAAAAAATAATAAATGAGGTACCAGCTCCGGAAGGTGACTTGGACGGACCGTTTCAGATTTTATTTTCAAACATAGATTATGATGAATATGTGGGGAGAATAGGCATAGGCAGAGTAGAAAGAGGCAAGGTAAAAAGCGGACAAAACGCTGTTCTGTGTTGTTTAGACGGTGCAACAAAAAATGTAAAAATCACTAAACTTTATACATTTGAGGGACTTAAAAGAACAGAAACGCATGAAGCCCTACTCGGTGACATAGTTAGCGTTTCAGGAATCTCAGATTTGAATATAGGCGAAACTATATGTTCGCCCGAAAAAGTGGAAGCTTTGCCATTTGTAAAGATAGATGAGCCTACTGTATCTATGCTTTTCATGGTAAATAACAGCCCATTTGCAGGACAAGATGGCAAATATGTGACTTCCAGAAATATAAGAGACAGGCTTTTTAAGGAAATAGAAACCAATGTTGCAATGAAAGTTGAAGAAACAGATTCCGCGGATACTTTCAAAGTATCCGGTAGAGGCGAACTTCATTTGTCCATACTCATAGAAACAATGAGGCGCGAAAATTTTGAGTTCCAAGTTTCTAGACCGCAGGTTATATTTAAAAAAGTTGACGGTAAAACTTTTGAACCTATTGAACTTTTAATGATAGAAGTTCCGGACAATTACGTAGGAGCAGTCATGGAAAAGCTTGGTGCCAGGAAATCAGAACTTTTAAATATGAACACACGAGGAGAAGGCACAACTCATTTGGAATTTAAAATACCGGCCAGATGCTTAATGGGGTATAGATCAGAATTTTTAACCGACACAAATGGCAATGGGATTATGAACCATGTGTTTGATGGATATGAGCCGTACAAAGGAGATATTCAAAAAAGAAACTCTGGGTCGTTGGTTGCCTTTGAAACTGGAGAAGCTACAGCTTATGGGTTATTTGCGGCGCAAGAAAGAGGAAGACTGTTTATAGGTGCCGGCACGCCCGTATATGAAGGTATGATAGTAGGAGCCAACCCAAAAACGGAGGACTTGGTAGTTAACGTTTGTAAGAAAAAGCACATGACTAACACGAGAGCTTCTGGTTCCGATGATGCCTTAAAGCTTACACCTCCTACCATTATGAGTTTGGAGCAATCGCTTGAGTTTATAACAGATGACGAACTTGTGGAAGTGACTCCTAAAAATATAAGGTTAAGGAAAATTTACTTAACGAAAGAGCAAAGAATAAAAGCTATGAATAGAAAGTAATGATTTCAAATGTGCCTGCGAAAGTTGTATGTAGCACAACTTTCGTGGGCATAAGTAACTTTAAAGCTAGAAAGGTGGATTTATTTGGCTAAAGTTATAGATGGTAAAAAAATAGCTGAAAATATGCAAAATGAACTTAAAAAGGAAACTACAGAGCTTAAAAAAAATGGAATAAACTTAACTTTAGCTGTTATTTATGTTGGAGATGATTTAGCATCGAAGATTTATATTAACAATAAGAGAAAAGCTTGTGACTACGTTGGAATAAAGATGAAGGAATTTAAATTTGACTGCAATGCAAACGAAAACGACATTTTAAGATTAATAAATGAACTTAATATGGATAAAAGTGTAACGGGAATAATGGTGCAGATGCCACTGCTACATCAAATAAATGCAAAGAAGATTGTAGGAGCAATTAATCCGCAAAAGGATGTGGATGGGTTTAGCGAAGTAAATTTGGGGAAAATAATAACGAAAAATTATGATTTTTTACCTTGTACACCTGCTGGCATTATGGAGATTTTAAATTCGGAAAATATTGAAATAAAAGGAAAACGTTGTGTAGTTGTGGGGAGGAGCAATATAGTTGGGAAACCTTTATCGTTGATGCTACTTAACAATGATGCAACCGTGACGATTTGCCATAGCAAAACAGAAAATTTAAAGGAAGCTTGCAAAAATGCTGATATATTAATATCTGCAGTAGGTAAGAAGAACTTAATAACTGCAGATATGGTGAAGAAAGATGCAGTTGTTATTGACGTTGGAATAAATAGAAATGAGTTCGGGAAAATCTGTGGAGATGTAGATTTTGAAAATATAAAAAAAGTAGCGTCTTATATTACAACTGTTCCAGGTGGTGTTGGACCTGTAACGGTTGCGATGCTGATGAAAAATGTAGTATTATCTGCAAGAAAATTGCTAAAGATTTAAGTTGATAAAATAAAAAATGAATGATAAAATAGAGGCAGTTATGAAGTCAACATCACGTGAAACGAAAGAGTGTGAAACAAATGAAGAACAATGTAAAGGTAAAAGAGGCAATCTTAGAAAAGAGAAAAAAATTAAACCTTCCTATTTATTCTACGTTTGAAGAGGTACTAAGTGCTATATCTCATGGGCTGGGTGCACTGCTGTCGATCGCAGCAATTGTTATTTTAATACGTTCATCTTCATTTAAAGCAAAAACAGTAGTATGTGTTTCAGTGTATTCGGCAACTTTGTTTATACTGTATATAGTGTCGACTTTATATCACGCGTTGGGCATAAACAAAGCCAAAAAAGTATTTAGAGTTTTAGACCATTGTTCGATTTTTATTTTAATATCCGGAACTTACACACCAATTTGCCTTTTAATGCTTGGCAATACTGTAGGATGGGTTTTGTTTTCTATAGTGTGGATAGCTGCCGCTACCGGAATAGTATTTAATGCAATCGATTTAAAAAGGTTTTCTAAATTATCTATGGCTTGTTACATAGCGATGGGCTGGAGTATAATTTTCGCGATTAAGCCATTGATGTCAGTGATTTCGTCTGAACAATTTAAGCTTTTAATTTACGGAGGAGTAGCTTACACTCTCGGGGCTTTGATTTACGGTATAGGCAAAAAGGTGAAGTATATGCATTCCATATGGCACTTATTTGTGCTGGCAGGGAGCATATGTCATTTCTTTATGATATTTGATTTTGTAAAGAGTTTGTAGCTTGATGTTAAAGGTTTACAGATGCCGAGAATAAAAGTAATTTCAAAAATAGCTTGATTTAAAATTTACGATGTTATATAATAGTAAAGTTAAAATATACACGCTTGGCTTTTTCTTGGTGGCTTTTAAAGCTTGACGGATTTGTAGCTGGGCGGAGGTAAAACCAAGGAGGAACATATGTCAGTTATATCTATGAAACAACTTTTAGAAGCAGGTGTTCATTTTGGACATCAAACGAGAAGATGGAACCCTAAAATGGCGGAGTACATCTTTACGGAGAGAAATGGTATTTATATCATAGACCTACAGAAAACCGTTAGAAAGCTAGAACAGGCATACAATTTCGTTCGAGAACTTTCTTCAGAGGGTAAAAATATTTTGTTTGTAGGAACTAAAAAACAAGCTCAAGATTCAGTCAAAGAAGAGGCAGTTAGAGCTGGAGCTAACTATGTAAATGCACGTTGGCTTGGCGGAATGATGACAAACTTCAAAACCATTAGACATAGAATTAACCGCTTGAAACAGTTAAGAGAAATGAAAGAAAATGGCACTTTTGACCTGTTGCCAAAGAAAGAAGTTATTAAGCTAAATTTAGAAATAGAGAAACTTGAAAAGTTTTTAGGTGGCATAGAAACAATGACATCATTACCTGGAGCACTGTTTGTGGTGGATCCTAAGAAGGAAAAAATCGCAGTGGCTGAAGCTAAAAAATTAGGTATTCCGGTGGTGGCCATTGTAGATACAAACTGTGATCCTGATGAGGTTGATTATGTTATTCCGGGAAATGATGATGCGATCCGTGCAGTTAAGCTTATTTCCGGTGTTATAGCAAATGCTATCATAGAAGGCAGAGAAGGAAAAATGGGTGCAGCTGCTGAAGACTTAAGCGAAGAGGTTGCAGAATCTGAATAATTTTTCTTTGAGTAAATAGCCCGCGCGTTTGCTCGGGTTTTTTCTTAATAATATTTAGGAGGAACAATTATGGCTTTTACAGCAAGTGATGTTAAAAACTTAAGAGAAAAAACCGGTTGCGGTATGATGGATTGTAAAAAAGCTTTGACTGAATCTAATGGAGATATGGACAAGGCTATAGACTTTTTGAGGGAGAAGGGGCTAGCAGCGGCTACTAAGAAATCAGGAAGGATTGCAGCTGAGGGTGTAGCTTATGCATGCACAAACGCAGAAGGCAATGTTGGTGTTGTTATAGAAGTAAACGCTGAAACTGACTTTGTCGCGAAAAACGCTGAGTTTAATAACTTTGTAGAGACTTGTGCTAAAACAGTTATAGAGAAAAATCCTCAAACAGTTGAAGAATTAATGACTTGCAAAGCTAGCGGGAGTGACTTAACGGTTGAAGACTTAGTAAGAGAAAAAATTCTTACGATCGGTGAAAATATCAAAGTAAGACGTTTTAAACGTTTTGAAGGCGTAGTTTCAACGTACATCCATGCAAACGGCAGGATAGGTGTTATGGTTGCATTTGATGTAGATAGCGAAGTTGCTAAAAAAGATGAGTTTAAGTCTTATGCGAAAGATGTAGCTATGCAAGTGGCTGCGGTTAACCCTAGCTACTTAAATAAAGATGCAGTTCCTGCTGATGTGCTGGAACATGAAAAGAAAATCTTAACTGAACAGGTTGTGAATGACGGCAAACCGGCTAGTGTTGCAGAAAAGATAGTTATGGGTAGGATAGGAAAGTTTTACAAGGAAAATTGTTTGGTTGACCAGGTGTTTGTGAAGGATAGTAACTTGTCTGTTGACCAGTATACGAAACAAGTGTCAAAAAACCTTGGTGCAGATATTAAAATTTCTGACTTTGTAAGGTTTGAAAAAGGAGAAGGTCTAGAAAAGAGAGAAGATAATTTTGCAGATGAAGTTGCAAGTATGATAAAATAGCTTAAAGGGCGCAGCCCGCATAAACAGGAGTCGGATGAAATCCGACTCCTGTTTATGTTATATGACCTAATGGTCATATAGATTGATTTTCAATCAATCCGGGCTGCGCCCACTCCTGTCTGCTTTTAAAAAATTTTTTCTAAACATTTTTATAGCAAATAAGGTTAAATATAATAGGACAATTGATATAGCCAGCACTATAAACGGATTTCGGATAAACCCAGCCAATATGAACCCTGAAGCGCTGATACAGGCGATCAATAGCGCATAGGGAAGTTTAGTGGATATGTGATTTATGACACTGCACTTTGTACCGGTTGCGGCCATGATTGTAGTATCGGAGATGGGAGAAACGTGGTCTCCAAAAACAGAACCAGCAAGAACAGCGGCAATTGTTATAACTAGAAGTTCGTTGTCTGGAGGAAATAGGGGATATGCGATAGGAATAAACATAGCAAAAGTACCCCAAGATGTCCCGGTAGAGAAAGATAAAATAGCGGCTAAAATGAAAATTATCACAGGTATAAAAGCAGAAGAAGCGGCATGATTTTTTACAATACTTGAAATGAATATTCCGGCTTTTAAATAATCTTGAGTTATATTTCCTAGTGTCCAAGCCATAGCTAAGACTATAATGGCAGAAGACATTTCTTTGAATCCTTCGGCGATTGACCCTACAAAATCTTTGAATGAAATAACTTTTCTAGGGACGTATATAATTGAAGTGATTATTAAACACACGAACGATCCCATCAATAAACCCTTAGATGAGTTACAGTGCGAAAATGCTTCTAATATGTTTACATTACCGTTTAATATACCACCTGTATATAAAAGGCCCAAAACGCAACAGATGATTAAACTTAATATCGGAGCTATTAAATCGAAAACTTTACCTCTTTTGTTTTCAATATGTACTTCCTCACTGAACTCTTCAACACCGGAAGACGTTAAGTCTCCGTTCATGGCATTGGTTTCGTGTTTTAGCATAGAGGAAAAATCTATGTTAAACAATGACACAGTTATCACCATTATAATAGTCAATATAGCGTAAATATTATATGGAATAGTTCTTATGAAGAAGCTAAAGCCATCTTGAGCACCGCTTTCAGTTAAAGAGCTTGAAATTGCGGCAGTCCAACTAGACAATGGTATAAGTATACACATGGGAACAGCCGTTGAATCAACGACATATGCAAGTTTAGCTCTAGAAACTTTATTTTTATCTGTTATAGGTCTCATGACATGTCCTGTAGTTAAGCAACTAAAATAATCGTCTATAAACAGCATACTTGCAAAAAAGAAGGTAGATAAAAGTGCAGCTTTTTTATTTTTGATTTTTTTGCTGGCCCATTTACCATATGCCACAGAAGCTCCCGACTTGGTAACAAGTACGACAATAGTACCTAATATGATGAGAAACAGAACGATTCTTATGTTGGTACCACCGCCATATATGCTTTCGGTCATTACGGTGAAGATCATATCGATAGTTTCTAAAACATTAAAGTTTGTAAAAAGTAAAGCACCTACCATTATTCCGGAAAAAAGAGAAATATAAACTTCCTTTGTGATGAGAGATAGCACAATGGCCACTATAGGTGGCAATAGAGCCCAAAAAGTACCTTGCATAATTTTACACCTCAAAAATTAAAATAAAAATAAAAATAAGATTCCACATTATAGGTACATTATTGTGGAATCTTATGCTATCTTCATTATAATTGAATTTTTGCAAAACCATTTGCTTCAAACGAATAGCACTCCACAGTAACGTGACAGTTTATTACATATTCTGCAATAAACCAGCAATGATGTATTATGTGACACATCAAAACTTCGGCAACAATTCCGTTCAACCACACTGCCCACATAAGCAAACCCGCATAGTCTACTATTAATTATTGCGCCTCTATCGTAGTAGATATTAAATTTCTAATATAATACAACGGATGTTAAGTTTTGTCAAGAGATATATTATATAAAAATTTCAAGTGTTGATTAATTATTTTAGTTATGATAAAATTATTTAAAGGAGTGATTTTATATGGATAAAAAATTTTTGAAGTTGACAAAAGCTTTATCTGAGGATAACCAATTTGTACGTGATTTTGCTAATGCAAAGAATATGGATAAAAAATTTAAAGTAGTAAAAAATAAAGGTTTCGACTGCAGCGTAGATGAATTTAAAAATTTTTTAAACTTGTTAGAAAAAGCTTACAATTTGAGAAATGAAGTATCAGACGATGAAATGACATTAGTATCAGGAGGAGCAAATATGAAAACAAAACTAGCAGCTTTAGCGTTGTTAGGGGTAACGATTTTTAGTACAAGCGCTAATCCTATCGGTGGTATTGAAATATATGATGGCAATACTATGTCGCCTGGCAGTGGTGAAGGAAAAGATGAAATTAATTTGAGCACGATAACACAGGAGATTGAAGAATTACGCAATGTAATAGAAGTTTTAAATAAAGAAAAATTTGAGATAGAAAATAGAAACCTGGGCGCAAGCGATGAGGAAGCAGCCATAAGACTAAGTGAAATAGAAGAGCAAATTAGGATAGCCCAGATATCGTTGAATGAATGTTTAGATACTCAAGAGGCTATGGAACAATCTATGAAAAGGAATTTCATAGAAAATGATTTTAAATCAGCTAAAGGGCAGTCTAAGAAAAAAAATTTCATGGAAGATGAGGTTCAATCTGCTAAAGAAGGGCAGATTAAAAATTTGAAGGGCATAAGGAATTTAGGAAATTCTTGCTTTTTAAATACAGCACTTCAAATTCTGGCTAACGCTAATTCTTCGGATGGAAGACCATTTGAAGATGTGTTTACAGGAAAAATGGGTTTTGCTATTAGGAATTATGATATGCACGCATATACTGCTAAAAATTGTCCGACTTTGTATGGCATTTTATTGTTTTTTAATTCAAAATTTGATGAGTCTAAAAGAGTAATTGAAAGAGCGAAAATGGAGGAAGTTATTAAATATTTAAATATGCATGACCCTAATAATAAAATTTATGAAGGCTATCAGGAAGATTCTACGGAAGCTTTGCAGAGAATATTAGAGAGAGCTATAGAAGAGTTAGACGAAGCTAAAAATGATCAAACTCTGTCTCCTGAAGATAGGAACAACTTTAAAAATTTAAGGGACTCTATATTTTTAACATTTGGTTTTCAATATATGGATAAATATAGGGGTGAATTATCTACTGGGGTTATATGTCCAACCCAAGAGATTCCCGAAGAAAAGTTAAAAAGTGATCAACCTCTTAGTTTAGAAGAAACTTTAAATACAGACTTAATTTTAGGGGAATTACCGAAAAATCTTATAGTACAATTACCAAGAAAATCTTTTGAAAAAGGAAGACAAATAAAACTGCAAAACCCAATAAATATTCCGGAATTTTTAGATGTAAATGGGAAAACGTACATGATTAAAAACATATCTATGCATGAAGGAGGAGCTACTGGTGGACACTACTATTCTTACACTAGGATGGGAGATAAATGGTATAAGTTAAATGATAGCGTAGTAGAGGAATGCAAAGAAGGTTCGGGCATTTTAGATCAAGAAAATGTTCGGAGAAATGCTACAAATGTAGTATATGAATTGTTAGGCTAATCGATAAAAATAAGTTTTTATAAAAAGGACTGTTTACATGATACTAGTTGGAATAGATTCAATAGAAATTGAACGAATAAAAAAAGCTATGACTAACACTCGTTTTTTGCAGAGGTTTTTTGGGAAAGACGAATTTTTACAATTAGAAAAAAGAAACTTTAAACCAGAAAGTGTAGCAGCTAACTTTTGTGCTAAGGAAGCCTTTTTGAAAACCTTTGGAAAAGGATTAGGAGATGTAGAATTAAGCAAAATCCAACTTTTAAGGGAAGCCAGTGGAAAGCCTTACTTAAAAGTAAATAATGTAGATTTTTTAGAAAAATACAGTAAAATAAATTTTTCAGTAAGTGTAACGCATACGAGAGAAGTAGCTACTGTGATTGTTTTGGCGGAGGTTTTGGAAGTTGGCTGAATTAATAGATATAAATATGGTCAAAAAGAACTTTAAAAGCCGTGAAAAAGACACAAATAAAGGAACTTTTGGAACTTTGGCTTTGTTTTGCGGTAGTCCTCAAATGACCGGAGCGGCGGTTCTGGCCAGCAGAGCTGCCATGAGGTCAGGGGTAGGTATGGTAAATTTATTTATTCCAAAATCTATACACACCATTTTAGCTTCACTGATGATAGAACCAGTTTTTACTATTTTCTCTGAAAATGAGCATGGAGTTATTTCCAAAAACTATGCAAATGAAATATTAAAAAAACTTGAAAAGAGCACAGCCTGTCTTGTAGGATGTGGGTTGGGGCAAAATGAGGACACAAAACAAATAGTATATGAAATTATAAAGAATTATCGAGGACCATTAATAATAGACGCCGATGGAATAAATGCTGTTTCGCAGAATATAGATGTACTAAGGGCAGCAAAAAGTTCGGTTATATTAACTCCGCACCCTGGTGAGATGTCTAGGCTTGTAGGCCTCAGTGTTTCTAGTATAAATGAAAACCGTGAGCAAGTGGCACTTGACTTTGCACGTGAAAATAATGTTATTGTCGTGCTAAAAGGTTATGAGACTATAGTGGCCTTACCAAACGCAAAGGTTTTTAAAAATACTACCGGAAACCCGGGCATGTCTACAGCTGGAGCGGGAGACGTTTTAGCAGGAATGATAGGAGCCTTTTTGGCACAGGGTATGGCTCCTATCGACTCTGCAATTAGTGGGGTGCTCCTTCATGGTATGGCGGGGGACATTTGTGCGAAGGAATTATCTGAGATAAGTGTTTGTGCAACTGACATTGTAAATAAGCTGCCTGAAACTTTTTTGAAAATGTAAAATAGAGGGTGGTTTTATGCTTAAAAAAGTAGGAATTATCGGCACTATTTTGCCGGTATTTTTTATTTTAACAGCATGCAATTCAACAGTTGCCTCTAGAAGGCATGAACCGGTTTTGGAGTTTTCGGCAAAGATCTGTATAGCTACAGGAGAACAATTTGTGGAAGGAATTTTAAAATCTAGTAATAATAGCGGGTTAGAATTTTGCGTAACTTCGCCGGAACAAATAAATGGATTAGTTTTAAAAAAAATAAACTCAGAAAATGCTGTAAGTTTCAAAGGACTAGAAATGAAAACAAATGAGAATAAATTACCGGATAGCTCGTTTTTCTTAGTCTTAGGAGAAGTTCTGGAAAGTCTGAGCGATAACAACAATTATAATTTTATATCTACGGAGAATACGATATCCACCCTTTCTGGCAAATGCAAAACGAGTGGCAACTATGAAGTACAAATTTACGATTCAAGTGGATACATAAAAGAAATTAAAGTTCCGTCAAAAAATTTAGTAATTAGCTTTTCTGAATTTAAAGAAAATGGATAATTTAAATCTTAAATTATAAAAAATTAAAAAATAAACAGTTAGGTGGAGAATAGATTGGTTATAGTTATTAAAAAAAAGCAGATAGCAATAGCTTCTGTATGCTTATTTCTGATTTTATCTATTTCGATAATGCATGGCTTTTTGTATCCACAGGTTGCCTCTACCGCGAACCAAAACAACAATAACTGGGGACTAAGTTTTTCAGGCGATGATAAAACGCCGCGTGGCAACGCGACCCCTGATTATTTAAAGCAGTACGATGCTTATTACATAGGGGACACAAGTAAAAATAAAATATATTTAACGTTTGATGCGGGGTACGAGAACGGATACACTGCTAAGATTTTGGATACACTAAAAGAAAATGATGTAAAAGCGACTTTCTTTGTTGTTGGGAACTATTTAAAGACTAGCCCAGATTTAGTGAAACGTATGGTAGATGAGGGGCACTTTGTTGGAAATCATACGCTTACTCACCCGGATATGTCTAAAATAGCAGATATGCAGTCTTTCAAAAAGGAAATGGAAACCTTAGAAAACATGTACAAGGAAGTGACAGGAAGCGAACTAAGAAAGCTGTACAGACCACCGCAAGGAAAGTACAATGAAGAGAACTTAAAAATGGCAAAGGAGTTGGGATATAAAACATTTTTTTGGAGTTTAGCATATGTCGATTGGATAACGGAAAAGCAGCCATCTCATGACCTAGCTTTTGAAAAATTGTCAAGGATACATCCTGGGGCTATAGTTTTACTTCATAGCACTTCCAAGACCAACTGCGAAATACTGAATGATTTAATAAAAAAGTGGAAAGAACAAGGTTATGAATTTGGGAATTTAGAGGATTTTTAAAATTTAAAATAAAAAAACTTTTTATTTTAAATTTTATTGACTAATTATGACAATTAAAGTATAATATAATAACATAAAATTTTAAAAGAGGAGTTTAGATTATACATGACGTACAAAATTAAAAATGAACAATAAAAATATAGAAATTTTTATAATAAAATTTTAACAAGAAACTAAACTCCCGAAAGAAAGGGAGGAATTTAGTGATGCATGTGGGTGAAGCGGCTAAGCAAAAAGAGGGAAGGTTAAATCTAGAAGAAATTCTGAGCGTATCCGGCGGAACCATAGGTGTAGGGGTTAACGACAAGTGCCATAAAAAAGGAACATTTAGGTCGTTAGGAAATGGAAAGAACTGTTCTGAAAATTGCGGAAATTGCTGGCATTTGAAATTTAATAATGGCTTTTTCTGCGATGCTTGATTTATATTTTGTAGTACAAAGAGTCACCCGCATACGGGGTGACTCTTTACTGTGACTAATGATAACTATTATTGTGGAAAGTTTTTTGATTTTGTCAATGATGAAATTTACGTGATCCATCAGAATAGTAGGACCGCATAGTGCCAGTTTTTGTATTTATTACTTGCACTGTGCCACTACTTAAAACATTGGCCTTCCAATGGTCGCCTTTTCCTTTAACAGGAGCTTGATGAACAATTTGTTTATTGCCGTGAGAATTTGGACTTATACTACTTGCATGGGTTGCATAAGCTGACGAAGAGAGCATGATAAAACTAAAAATTAACGATACTAATTTTTTCATAAATTTACACCTCTTTGAATTATCATTAGCCGAGAAGTAAAATAGATAAAACTTAACTATTTTACAATACGATTTTACAGATTTTTCTTTTTTATGTCAAGCTTTGATATTGTTCTGTATTTAAGTTACATTGACAACACGGGCTCCTTAAAAAATCAAAAAAGCCTTTATCGTCTAAACCTGAATCTGAACTAGAGCGGCACTCGATCATGTTCCCTATTATGGATGCCACAGTATAATCTATTACTCCTCCAAAAATTTTTTTTATAAGCGGTAAAACGTAGTTATAAAAAACTGATTTTAAACTCTTTTTTGCTGTAGAAACTTTAGTTTCATTTTTTTTGACGTTTAATTGCTCTTCAGAACAAGTCGACTCCTCACGTTTTATGCTAGCACTGTTTGTGATCTTAGTTGGCTCTTGAGCTGGCGCACTTGCAAAACAAATGGAACTTACTGTACTAAAGATCAAAAACACGCTTAGTGCAACATAATAGTTAATTTTCATTTTACAACTCTCCTTTTCGCTTGGTATCTACTGGTAGGCAGTGAATTATGGATAAAGGAGAATGGCTGTAAAATTTATTTTTTTATTAGGCAGTTTCCAATCTTTTCTATAGCATTATTTTTGGCTATGAGTTTGCCATTTTCTAAAATTTGACCTAAAGACAGACTCTTATTGTCTCTGGGATCACAATATTCTGTCAAAAGAGTAAGCAGCTCCGGAGATAAACAACCTTTGCAGTATATTAAAATATAATATTTTTTGTCATTTTCAAAAGCAGAACTTTTTAATGTAGAAAATTTATTTTTATAAAGCCTTTCAATAGCGCTTAACAGATTATCTAAAGTATTGAACTTAAACAAGTATGCCTTTATGTTTTCTTTTATTTTAAACTTTTTACGTGCCACATTATCTTTGGCCAAAAGCGTAATGAGAACTACACATCCGTTATTTTGAGGAATTGCCTCTATCATCAACTGATTATTCCCGACAAAAAAACCGATTTCATTTTCTGCTCTTTTTAAAATTTTTTTAATGACCTGTCTAGAATAATTGTTTTTCCAACTTAATTGGTTAAATGTTAAATCTAATATATCCATATCCTCGCTAGAAAGCGCTATTAAAAGTCTTTCTTCGTCAATTTGTTCCAGAATCAAGATGGCCACCCCCTTATTAAAAAGATTTTATAATATCATAATATTATGAAACCTCCCTTGGTGCAACAGGATATTGCTGGATGGGAACAATATCATAGTGGAACTTACAAAAGACAGAAAAACAACAGGATAAATTGTGTTACATAGTTTTTTCTAGCTTTGTGTGATAATAAATATATAGGATAAAATTTAGCAATATTGCGCCGGATAATCCCAACACGCACCCTGTAGCTAAATCTTGGTTTACACATTTGTTCAAAAAAGAATTTGGAATTAAGCAAAATAAAAGTACAGCATTTAAGCAATTTGCAATAGAACTAAAAGCGTCAAAAGCTTTTATTCTTGCAAGCTTTCTTATTTCGATAAACCTTTCATCGTTTAATATTAACTCGGCTTTAGCAATTTTATTTTCTTTTTTAGCAAATGCCCCGCCCAAACAGACTAAAATTGCCCCAAAAATTATAAGATATGTATTCTTTATAAAGCATGCTGAAACTAAAATTCCTAGACCTATATACATAATTGAACGACTCAGTTTATAAAGTAATGTTTTGTAAAATTTTTTATTCATAAGAATCCTCCTGAAATATAAAAACATTTTCGATTGTTGTGTTAAAAAATTTTGAGATTTTAAAGGCAAGTATAATTGAAGGGTTATATTTGCCCTTTTCTATAGAATTTATGGTCTGGCGAGTTACTTTTAGTTTGTTCGCCAGTTGTTCCTGTGTTAGGTTGCATCCACTTCTCAATTTTTCTAAATTATTTTTCATATATCGCCTTTCTAATACCGGTATAAATTTAATTATAACAGTTTTTTCATTGATGTCAAGTAAACTTTACATTCAACTTTGCAGAATATATATCCAGATGTCGCCAATAATATCAACAGGGGGGATTACTATGGACTTCAGAACAGACTTAGCTATTGAAGCTAGAGAAGCGCTGAAAAACAGCATAATGGGAATAAGACAAAAAATAGAAGAAATAAACGACATGAAAATAACAGACATTACTATAGAAAATGAGCTGGCGTCGAGAAAAATAGGCAAGCCTGAAGGAGAATACATCACGGTTGAAATACCTCATTTAACGGATAACTACCAAGGAGTAGAACAAAAGGTCGAGGTTATATCTAAACAAATAAGAAAATTAATTCCGGAAAAAGGGCTCATTTTTGTGGTAGGTCTTGGAAATTCCAACATAACTCCAGATGCGTTTGGACCTGAAACTGTAAAATCGATACTCGCAACCAGACACATAACAGGCGAAATTGCAAGGTCTACTGGACTAGATCAACTAAGACCTGTAGCAGCACTAGCTCCCGGAGTTCTTGGACAAACCGGCATTGAAGTTAGTGAAATAATTTTGAGCATCACGAAAAAAATAAACCCGAGTGCAATAATAGTCGTGGATGCTTTAGCTTCAAAGGAAACCAGAAGACTGGGAAGCACTGTGCAAATATCAAATACAGGTATTTCACCAGGGTCAGGCGTTGGAAATTCTAGACCTAATATAAATAAAAAAGTCATGGGAGTACCTGTTGTGAGCATAGGCGTGCCGACAGTTGTAGATGCTCTGACTTTGGCTGGCGATTTAATTCCTTCGCTTGAAGGAAAGATAAACCTGGACATAAAGGACAAAGTAAACCCTAGAGGTGAGCCGATGATGGTGACGCCGCGGGAGATAGATCTATTAATAGAAAGGGCCTCTAAGTTAGTTGCTATGTCAATAAATTGTGCTTTGCATACGGGCTTTTCAGCTAGAGAACTAATGAGTTTAATCTCATAAGACAAATCATAACTTGGCAAACTTATGCATATTTTTATAATGTACATGCAAATTCGCTTTGTCTAGCTAGGGGGCGGGAACCGAACGCGTCCGCGTTCGATAAATTTACAATTTATCTCAATCATTTTAAAAAAATGATTGGGTTCCCGCCCCCCAATTTTTCGATAAGCTTAGTTACTTTGTGTCAGGAGGCAACAACTATGAAAAAAAAACTACAATTATTTATATGTTTTATAAGCACAATAGTTTGTAGTATTTCTTTTCTTTCGTGGCTTCCTGGCATCTTATTAAACAAGGTTGATAGATTAAGCTTACTGGCAGCGGGGGTTATGTTACCTGATGGAAAAGTTTTTGAAGAGAAAGGTGACTGTCAAGTAAGCAATATAGTAAGCACTATAAATTTCGGACAGAGAAATACAGTTTTGGCAAGCAATACAACGGACGAAACTTTAGATAATTTTTTAAAAAACGTTCCAACATTTGAACTTTCGCATAATACGAATGAACCAACGTACAAAATCTTAGAATGCATGTTTGGTGCAAGTGGAACTAAATATCAGAATTTTTTCATAAATAATAAAACGTCATTTGACATAAACGTTGAAGAGACGTTAAAACTTCCCCCAGATGTAAGTGTAAAAAAAGACGGGACGCCGCAAGTTTTGATAGTTCACACTCATACAAGCGAAGCATACATGGACAAAGATCAGGGTTTTTACTATCAAGATTTCAGTGCAAGGACAACTGATCCAAAATTTAATGTTGTACAAGTAGGTAACGCCATTTGCCAAAGCTTGGAAAACTGTGGCATAAAGACTGTACATGACACCACTATACATGACACACCTACATTTAGCGGATCATATAAACGGTCAGCAGAAACCATAGACAAAAATTTAAGAAAATATCCGTCTATATCTGTAGTACTGGATATTCACAGAGATACCATAGAAAACAAAGAAAGACAAAAAATAAAACCCACCTGTTCTATAAACGGCAAAAAAGCAGCTCAAGTCATGATCATAGCCGGTTGCGATACCGATGGTACTCTAGAACACCCAGATTGGCAGTATAACTTACGACTTGCTTTAAGATTACAAAGGCAAATAGAAAGTATGTATCCCGGCATGACCCGGTCTCTTTTATTTAAAAACGCCAGATATAACATGCACAAGACACATGGCTCGTTGCTTATAGAAGTTGGGTCGGACGCAAATACTTTAAACGAAGCAGTACTTTCAGGGTTGTATTTGGGCAAAGCTCTTGCTGCAACTTTAGATGGATTATCATAAGAAAAATGCGGAGATAACTATGAAGAAGTGGAAATTATCATGGAAGTTGGTTGTTTTATCAATGCTCGTGACTATTCTGGTTTTTGGGTTGGTTTGGGGACTGGTAATAGTTGAAAAAAATGTTACGACAGATGATTTTGATAAAACGATAAGATTATGGGGCGAAAAAGATGTACGGTACTTAAACGTTAAACTTTTGGGAAATAAATATACAATAGATTTTTCACCGGTGTACAATTCAATAGATTATATATCTAAAAGTGTTTTTGATTTAACAGAAAAAGCAAAAACATTAATAAAAGAAAATTTATTTTAATTAGTTTTTGTTGCATAGAGATTCAAATATGGTATAATATGTTTTAAGATTTAAAGAAAAAACTTAATTTTTATAAATTTACTGTTAAATAAAAAGCTTGGTTTAAATTTGTTTTAGTGGGGGAGTGCATGGTGAAAAGTTTATTAGGATCGATGCTAATATTGTTGGGTTGCTCTTTATGCAGCAACGCAGTTTTAACATTTTCCGTTACGCCGCCAAACGAAGTTCCTAATTCTCTACCTAGCGAACAACAATCCCCAGTTTTAGAGGAAAATCAAAATGCACAGGGAGTCAAAGTAGAAGTTCCAAAAGAAGAAAAAAAGCAAGTGAAAAAGGAAAATGAAAATACAGTTAGTAAGGAAACTAAAGCTGCGACAAAAAGCGAATCTGAGGATGAAAAAACGTCAAAAATTCAAAAGGAAAATAGTAAAGATAAAGCAAAAAAAGAAAATAAATCTCCAGTTACATACCCACAGCAATTTACCTGGACTGAAACTCCTAAGGATTTACCTGAAGTAGAAGAGTCTGAGATAACTCTCCCGGAAGTAATAGTTCCTCAACAAGAAAAAAACGAAAATGTAGGTTTTGTGGCAGGGGCAGTAGCTTGGTTGTGTATTTTGGTAGGAGTGGGAATAGTTTTATTTGTTCTATTTATGAACAGGAGGACTGGAGAATTTCCTGTAGATACTGATAACGGTAAGAAATCTAAAAAAGGCAGAAAAAAATCTGCCCAATACTATAGATAAATCAGGCATTTAATTTAATGAGCTACTTTTGTAGCTCTATTTTAAAGTGAACTTTTTTACCTTTTCTTATTATAACTGGATTAATAAAATCTTTTATGAAAAACTCCTTATTTATAGAGTCTATTTTTTTATATTTATTATTATCTAATATAGATATACCACCTTGCTCTACGAGACGCCTAGCTTCGCTGTTAGATTTAGAAAGTTTTGTTATAAGTAACAGCTTGATAATTGAAATTTTACTAGATGAAAAATCGTTTTTAGATATTTTTACATTGGGAATACTGCTTGAACAAGTACATTTAGTAAAAATAGCTCTTGTGTCGTTTTGAGCTTTTTTAGCTTCTTCTTTACCGTGTACAGACTTAGTAACTTCAAAAGCTAAAATTTCTTTTGCATAGTTTATTTTACTGCCTTCGAGTTTTGAAAGCTCTTGTATTTGCGCAAGTGGCAAAAAGGTTAACATTTTCAAGCATTTCGCTATATCTTTATCATCTATGTTTCTCCAGTATTGATAAAAATTGTACGGAGAAGTTTTGTTCGGATCTAGCCAAAGGGCACCTTTTTCAGTTTTACCCATTTTTTTACCTTCGCTGGTGGTTAAAAGGTTAAAAGTCATTCCATAAACGTCTTTTTGTCTTTTTTTGCGAATAAGGTCTATACCACCTAAAATATTGCTCCACTGGTCATCACCACCTAGTTCGAGCTGACAGTTATATTTATCGCTCAACACTAAAAAATCATAACTTTGCATAAGCATGTAGTTAATTTCGAAGAATGAAAGACCGCTAGACAGCCGTTGTTTGTAACATTCGGATGACAGCATTCTGTTTACATTAAAGTGAATGCCGATATTTCGGAGGAAATCTATATAGTTTAAATGCCACAACCAAGAAGCGTTGTTGATCATAATTGCTTTATCGTTTTTAAATGAAATGAACTTTGACATTTGTTTTTCGAAGCAAAATATATTATAATCAATTTCTTCTTTAGACAACATCTTTCTCATATCGGACTTACCCGATGGATCACCAATCATAGCTGTTCCGCCGCCAAATAGCACAATAGGTGTATGGCCGGCTTTTTGAAGATGCGACATTATCATCATTTGAGCAAAGTGTCCAACATGAAGGCTGTTAGCAGTGGGGTCAAAACCTATGTAAAATTTAATTTTGCGGCTGTCGAGAAGATTTTTTATTTGTTTTTCGTTAGTAACTTGAGCTATTAGTCCTCTTTTTCGTAATTCCTCGTAGATTTTCATAAAATGTCCTCCAAATTTTTGCTTCAATTTTTATCAATGAGTATGGGTAATTTTTTAATATTGAAGTCATTGAAGCTTGCTCTCAAAATAGAGTAGGGGGTTATATTAAAAGGGTTAGATCGTCAGAATTTACTTTTATTTTCCACATACTTACTTTAAGTATACAATAAAAGTAATTTCATGTCAATATATGTATATATAAAATGATAACTTATTTGAATAATTTATATTGACACACACATTTTTTTATTATAAGATATAAGTTAGATGTTGCGGAATTGTGTAAGGGTAGCACAGCAGACTCTGACTCTGTTCGTGAGGGTTCGAATCCTTCTTCCGCAGCCAATTTTTAATTCGAGGTGTGGCTCAGTTTGGTAGAGCGCTGCGTTCGGGACGCAGAGGCCGCAGGTTCGACTCCTGTCACCTCGACCAAAATTATGATTTTTATCGCTGAAAGATCTAAAATTGATAATATTAGGTTTTACATATCTGCATAATGGAAGAAAAAAAGCGGCGTTTCTATGTCCCCTACCAAGGGAATTAGAAACGCCGCTTGTGCAGTAAAATTGACGTTTGATATGTTAATTATGTCAAGTAGTCTTATCCTTAAAACCCTTAGAGTGTATTACTTTATAGTAAAAGTTGGTTAGATTATGTTTTTGATAACAAATATACGTCCCATTTATACTCCAAAATGGTGTGGAATTGTGTTGGGATAATTTAAGGAAGCCCTAATAGTAATGCATTTTTAAGGACTATATTATAGACTTATGAAAAAAGGCTGATTTTATTATGCTCAATAGTTTCATAAAATTTCTCATTTTTGTTTTTTATAACACAAGTGGCGCAGCCGCATCGGTTCTTTGAACCGATGCAAAAGCCTTGGCTTTTTTTGCAAACGAAGTTTGCAAGGCTGCGCCTTAAAATGTACTAAAAATTTGATTCATTATTTCAAAGGGTCATCTAAATTATATTTTTTTAGTATGTCCTCATAATATAAAGTTTTCTTAGCATACTTAAACCAAATATTTGCAAACGTATAATTTGTTTCTTTCCACGGTTTTACTACAAGATGAACTATCGTAGGATCTTTGTATGCTTTGAGAAACTCTTTTAGAGTCCATTTATTATTAGCTACAAGTTTTTTATAATGGTCTTTAGCTGCATTTGTATCCCAAAAATTAAATATACCATATTGTGGTGGCAATATGCCGATGTTTTTGTAACAAACTGCGTTTATGACAGTTTGGTCATGTTGAATCAGTCTGCTATTATTTTTACTTATAAAATCTTCAAATTTCTCTTCTACATTATCCTTGCGTAATTTATCAAGATTAATCAGCATAACCCCTGCGCATATGTAATGATCATTTTCTATTCCGAAATCTTTTAATCCGTCTACATTATTGTCTAAGAAACCTCTGTAATAATAATTAGACATGTCTAGCTTATACATTTTAGATAAATCTTTTAAAGTTACAGTATCTCCATCCAACCATACTATTTTATTGACATCTGGTAACAGGCTAGGTAGTAATAACCTATAATATGATGCTGTCGGTATACTTGAGTCCGTTTTTGCGTTTTTAAACTTATCTTCCATATTTATGAATTCAACTTTAAAGCTTTTATACTTAGTTTGCAAGCTTGAAATTTTTTCCTTGTTTTCGTTCTTAAAGTCGCCTGGATGCATTAAGTAAACTTTTATTTCTGTGTTTTTATTAGCGTTTTCTAAAATGGAAGTTATTGAAACAATTGTAGGATATGTATAATTATTATCTGCTGCCATTGCTATGGGAATAGTTACAGATTTCTCATTCGTAGTGTCGTTTTTTAAGGTTTTGTTTACTAAAAAAATAGTTGTTATAGCCACAAGTATTACAGCTAAGCTCGCCATTATTAGATATTTACGTTTTTTACTATTCATTAAATTACTCCTAAACACATAGCCTATTTCATAGTCAAAGAAATTCGGTTCCTTGGTACATCTACAGATAGGATTTTCACTTTTACTATATCCCCAACCTTCAAAACTTCAGATGGATGCTTTATATACTTGTTGCAGATTTGTGATATATGCACTAACCCGTCCTGGTGTACTCCTATATCGATAAATGCGCCAAAATCTATAACGTTTCGCACAGTGCCGGTAAGCTCCATACCTTCTTTTAAGTCTTTTATATCTAAAACGTCAGTTCTTAAAATAGGAGCCGGTAGCTCATCTCTAGGGTCTCTGCCCGGTCTTAAAAGTTCAGTAACGATATCTTGTAAAGTGGGTATACCTACTTTTGTTTTTTCTGAAATCGAACTTAATCCTATTTTTTCTATTCGAGTTTTTAGGTCAGACCTTATTTTCCCGTTTTTTACATCATCTAAAGTATAGTTGCAGATCTCTAAAAGCTGGGTTGCTGCCTTGTATGACTCAGGATGAACTGCGGTATTATCAAGGACGTTTTTGCTTTCAGGTACTCTTAAAAAGCCTGCGCATTGTTCAAAGGCTTTTGGCCCCAGTTTGGAGACTTTTTTTAGTTCATTGCGCGACTTAAATGCTCCGTTTTCTTCACGATAATTAACGATATTTTTAGAAACAGCTGCACTTACTCCCGATACCCTTGCTAAGAGTGATGGGGATGCTGTATTTAAGTCTACTCCAACTGTATTTACGCAATCTTCAACCACTCCGCCCAAAGCATCGCCTAATTGTTTTTTAGGCATGTCGTGCTGGTACTGTCCAACTCCTATGGCTTTGGGGTCTATCTTAACAAGTTCTGCTAATGGATCTTGAAGCCTTCTGGCTATTGAAACTGCGCTTCTTAAAGTTACATCAAAGTCAGGAAACTCTTCCGCTGCGAGTTTAGATGCAGAGTAAACTGAAGCTCCTGCTTCGCTCACAACCATATAAGATACTTTTAAATTGTCTTCATTTATTAAATTTGCAACGAACATTTCTGTTTCTTTTGAGGCTGTTCCGTTTCCTATGGAGATAATTTCAACGCCGTACTTTTTAACTAAATCTGAAACTGTTTTTTTAGCTTCGGCCACTTTATTTTCTGAATGTGTAGGATAAATAACGTTTGTAGCAAGTACTCTTCCTGTTTCATCCACAACGGCCACCTTGCAACCTGTTCTATAGCCTGGGTCTAAGCCCATAGCCACCTTGCCCTTGACTGGAGGCTGCATAAGAAGTTGTCTTAAGTTTACAGAAAAAACTTTTATAGCGCTGTCGCACGCCTTTTGAGTTAACTCGCTTCTTATTTCTCGTTCGATAGATGGGAAAATAAGTCTGGTATAAGCATCATCGGCAGCTTTTCTTACTGTTTCGGTGCACAATGAATTCCCATTTTTTAATACTGTAGAATAAATTATATGTTGTGCTTTAGATATATCAAAGTCTATTGAAACTTTTAAGAAACCTTCTTTTTCACCGCGGTCTACAGCCAATACTCTGTGCCCTGCTATTTTTGCTGTCGGTTCTTTAAAATCATAATATTGCGCATAAACAGAGTCGATGTTTTCATCCGAAGCTTTAGATACTAACAATGCATTTGCCATAGCCACAACCCGGATTCTTTTTCTGATGGAAGCATTATCTGAAATGTTTTCAGCTATAATATCCATCGCGCCTGCTACAGCTTCTTCAGGCGTATCAACGCCTTTTTCTGCATCAACATAAGCCTGAGCTAAAACTAACGGGTTTTCTGAGTTTTCATCTTGCTCGAAAATCGTGTTTGCTAAATTTTCAAGGCCTTTTTCCTTTGCTATAGAGGCTCTGGTTTTTCTTTTAGGTCTAAATGGTCTGTATATGTCATCTATTTCAGCTAAGGTCTTAGCATTGTCAATGGCTGTGTTAATTTCATCAGTCATTTTTTCAAGACCTATTATTAAATTTTTAACTTCTTCTCTTCGACTTTCAAGCCCTCTTAAATACTCAAGTCGTTCGCTTATTTCACGTAACATTTGGTCATCAAGTGACCCATGGGCTTCCTTTCTATATCTTGCAATGAAAGGTATGGTATTTCCTTCATCTAAAAGTTTTATTACATTTTCTAGCTGCCACGCTTTTAAATTAAATTGTTCTGATAATTCCGCAACAAAATCCATCATAGTTCTCCCTTTGTGTTAATCGGTGTTATTTTATGGACGATAACTTTTTTCCCGATTGATTTTGCATAATCGATCGAAAATTTAGTTCCACTAGATTGTCCATCCCAAAAAGCGACTACAATATCGGCAAGTTCTATTATCGATTTATTTCTCTTTATTGGAGCATACTTACCAAATTTTCTGTAGTCGGGTTTTATTATAATTTTATCAATATTATGTTCATCAGCATATTTTTCGGCCAATGTATCAATTCCACTGGCGCCTCCGGAGACTATGGTGTCTACACCCGGAGGAATATGTTTTTCAAAATTAAAATTTAAACTTCTAGACCCGATAATAGCTAATTTCATGTGTTCTCCTTAAATTAACATTATATTATAATTGCAGAATTTGGTCAAACGATAGATATAAAAAGGTGCACAACCTTTATTAAGTAAGTGTAGTTTTTTTCGATAGCAATATTTTTGCATGCAAAAATAACCTCTTACATGTGTAAGAGGCTGTTTTTAATAATTTTCAGATTTGATTTCAAAATAGGCCTGCGGATGTTTGCAAGTCGGACATACTAAGGGTGCTTCTTTGCCGACATGTACATGTCCACAGTTTCTGCAAACCCAGATAACTTCGGTGTCTTTTTTAAATACTAAATCTTCTTTTAAGTTTGATAAAAGTTTAAGGTACCTTTTCTCGTGTTCTTTTTCGATTTCAGCAACTTCGCGCATAGTTTTAGCAATGTCGAAAAATCCTTCTTGCTCAGCGATATCAGCAAAGTTTTTATACATTTGTGTCCACTCAAAGTTTTCGCCACTAGCAGCATCATTTAAATTTTTTTCGGTATCAGGGACATTACCGTTGTGCAAGTACTTGAACCACAACTTTGCATGTTCCTTTTCATTTGCAGCGGTTTCTTCAAATATTTGCGCAATTTGTTCAAACCCTTCTTTTCTGGCGGCAGAAGCATAGAAAGTATATTTGTTTCTAGCTTGCGATTCGCCTGCAAATGCAGATAATAAATTAGCTTCTGTTTTGCTTCCTTTAAGTTCCATAAATACATCGACCTCCATAAAAAAATATATTATTATTTTAGTTTATTTAATTTGACATTTCAACAGAAAAAAATATTTTATTTCTAAATGATAAAATTACTATTTGTTATTAAAATTTTAAATGTTGAATTGAAGAATGTATGAAATTTATTAATACCGGACTGTTTCAACCTTTTCAACGAAGTTTTCAACAGAACTATTGACTCTTAAGCACAATATAATTTACAGATAGTAAATTCAGTATTTGTAAAATTAATTAAATAACTGAATATAAGGTGTTTTTTTGTAAAAAATTAAACTATATGAAAAGAAAAGAGGCGTGGCTAACTTGGTAAAGGGAGTAAACAAAAATGTTATAGAACTGGGCGATACGGGAAATCAATATTATGATAAAGCTATTTTATTTTTAAAACCGGAATATGCAGACGTCCAACATGATGTGCTGGAGAAAGAAGCAAAAAAACTTTTAAAACAAGTTGGAATTACAGCTTCAGTAAAGAGAAAAAATAAATATATTTATTGGTTTGTAAGATTAGGCCTTTCAGCAGGTTTGGGCGCAGCTATAACGGCAATCGCAATGACTCTGTCGAATTAATTCAGATTAGACTTGAAATTTACGATAAACTTTATCGTTAAAGCAAGTTACATATTTTTAGAGGACTCTTTGCCTATGAAATACTTGCAAGCATCTTGAACGGTAGCTAAAGTTTCAACTTTGCAAAACCTTATACAGCTGCCGCAATATGTAGCTACAAATTTGTTATTTACCTTTATGTAATGCTGTATAAAGTATTTGCAATTACTACAAATTTTTTTCATTATACCACCTCATACGATATAATACTATTTAGTTTTATAAAATACAATATAATCTTTGAATATATATTACAATATATAATAAAATATTACTAGGGTGATATTTTTATGGGTGTTGAAAAAAAAGTCTACAGTTTCAGATTCAGTGAAGAAATGGTACAAAGTTTGCAAAAATATGCAAATGAGGAAAACCGTAGTCTGTCTAACTTTGTGGAAACCATTTTAAAAAATTACTTAAATAAAAAAAATAATTCGAAAAGAAAGTAATCGCTTTAAGGGCATGGTTGTTTAAAACTTATGCTCTTTTTATTTTTGTTCACTATTTGTAATTTTAAATTGATTACAATATTGTACATTACTTTTGACATAAAATCAAGTTACAATACAGAAAAACTGTAAAGGTGATTTTATGGAAAAGTTTAAAATAAATAAGGATGAAGTTAAAATTTCTTCTATAAACAGGACGATTAGAATTAAACCTGAAAACTTTGAGAAACTTATGGATCTTAGTGAAAAAAACAATATTTCTTTTAATAAAGTTATTAACCAATGTATAGAGTTTGCTTTAAATAACTTGGAAGAGGATGAAAAATAAGGAAAAATTTACGCGAGACTTGCATAGTTATATTTTTGCTGATATAATTAAAATAATTTAATAGGAGGTGTTATGATGAACCCGGAAAGCGGAGTCGGAATAATGAACTTTGTAGTGATGGGACTCTTTCTCTTAGGAATGTATTTTCTACTTATTAGACCAAACTCTAAAAGGAAAAAACAAGAAGATCAAATGAGAAGCTCACTGGAAGTTGGAGATGAAATCACAACAATAGGTGGTATCTGTGGTAGGATAGTTAGTATAAAAGATGATGCGGATACTTTTATTATCGAAAGCGGCACCGACCGAAACAAAATAAAAATAAAAAAATGGGCGATAGCTAGCTGCGAAACGGCAAAAGAACCTACTAAAAAATAGGCATATTTTTAGACCTCTATGAATAGAAGTTTTATTACAAATATTAAAATTATTCTTGGAGGGCTGAGCTTTGAGATACGATAAATCCTCAAAAAACAGTAAAAGTTCTTCTTTTATGCTAAAGTCAATGTTATTCGGACTTTTGTCTGGTTTACTAGTTTGTACTGTTTTTTTAATTTTATTTTCCTTTGTGTTTGTAAAGATAGGCGCAATGCCGCATAACATAGTACAGCTTTTAGCTATGCTTTCGTCTGCACTGGGCTCTTTTACAGCTGGGTATACTACTTTAAAAATACAAAGAGAAAAAGGATTATATCTAGGTGCACTGTGCGGATTAATGCTATTTTGCGTTTTTACTTTGACTGGGTTTATCGTATCGAGAGAAGGCTTTACATATTTAACCATAGTAAAACTAATTTTATTAGTTTTTACAGGTGCGTTGGGTGGAATAATAAGCGCTAATAGAAAAAAATAAGGAGGTTGTTTTTATGAAACACATAAGAACTTTAAACAAATCTGTGCTTAAGGAAAGTGTAAAAAACGGTGGTTGCGGAGAATGCCAAACATCATGTCAATCTGCTTGCAAAACTTCTTGCACAGTTGCTAATCAAAAATGTGAAAATCGATCAAAATAATTGAGGTTATTTGCCTTACAAAAAGTGGAAGAACCTTCTTCCGCTTTTATTTTTGCGAAAATAAAGGAGTACAAAATGATACACAAGTATAAGTTAAACGGCCACAATATAGTTCTTGATGTAAACAGTGGCGCTGTACATGTTGTTGATGATTTAGCGTATGACATGCTGGATTTTCTGGACGAAAACATGAAAGAAATGCCCGATGAAACCTTAATCGATCATTTAAGGCAAAAATATAGTTTAACAGAAATAAACGAAACATACTGTGAGCTTTACGAGCTTTATAAAAGCGGAGAACTTTTTTCAAAAGACTTCTACGCTCCACTAGCTCAAAACATGGGAGTTTCGCCCATTAAGGCCATGTGCTTGAACATTTCGCACGACTGTAATTTAAGATGTGAATATTGTTTTGCATCGAAGGGTGACTTTGGAACGGGAAGGGAACTCATGAGCTTAGATGTAGCCAAAAAAGCCATTGATTTCCTTATAAAGCACTCTTCGTCACGCAAAAACTTGGAAGTTGACTTCTTCGGTGGAGAGCCACTTATGAACTTTGAAGTGGTAAAGGAAACCGTAAAATACGCAAGGAGTCTTCAGGATAAGTTTGATAAAAATTTTAGGTTTACTATAACTACAAATGGCTTGTTATTGACGGATGACAAGATAGATTTCATAAATAAAGAAATGGACAATGTTGTTCTGTCGCTGGACGGTCGCAAAGAAGTAAATGATCGATTGAGATTGACTACAAACGGTAAAGGTTGCTATGACATAATAGTCCCTAACTATCAGAAATTGGTAAAAGGTCGAGGAGAAAAAGATTATTATGTTAGAGGAACTTTCACAAAGTACAATTTAGACTTTACAAACGATGTTTTGCACATGAACTCTCTGGGTTTTGACCAGATATCGATAGAGCCGGTTGTGTCGGAAGAAAGACTAGACTATTCAATAAAAGAAGAGGACATTGATACAGTATTTAAAGAATACGAAAAACTGGCGCAGGAACTTATAGAACAGCGTAGGAAAGGAAATAATTTTAACTTTTTCCACTTTATGTTAGACTTAAATCAAGGACCTTGTGCTATCAAAAGGCTAAAAGGCTGCGGGTGTGGCAATGAGTATGTTTCTATTACGCCAAATGGAGATATATTTCCATGTCATCAGTTTGTAGGGAAAAGCGATTGGAAAATGGGCAACGTAAATGATGGTAATTTTAAAAATGATATTAAAGATTATTTTGCAAAGGCAAATATCTATAGTAAAGAGGATTGCAAAGATTGTTGGGCAAAATTTTACTGTAGCGGTGGCTGCAATGCAAACAACCTGCAATATTCTGGAAATGTCTTAAAGTCTCATAAATTAGCGTGTGAGCTTGAAAAAAAGAGATTAGAATGCGCTATAATGATTAAAGCTACAATTTAATTACTATTTGAATACAACAAATAAATGGATTATGTGGGGCAAAATAGGATTAATGTCAAGTTTAAATGAAAAGATAGAATCAAGTGCATTGATAGTTATGCTCTTAATTTTATAGTAGAACCTTTATCAGCATGCAAATTTTTTAAATGTGTATAAAGATCTTGGTGAAAAGATAATTACAGTTGAAAATAATATCTATGTTTTATAGTGTATATGAAGTAGATTCCAGAACTTTTAAGATTATTGCTGCCAAATATTATACCGATTTTGAGTCACAAACATATTCATAGACTTTATATGGTAATAATAAATACCCATCGATATAACCGATGGGTATTATTCGAATTAAGGGTTTGCCTGGTTTCGCGGAGAGGCATTATTTTGAGCACGAATCATTTTTATATTTTTATATATTAAATAACCTAATCCGGCAATTGTGGAAATTATTATAAACGGAAATTTAAAAGAACTGTTTTGGCTTTTTGATATAGGAGTTTCTATTGAACGAAAATTATTTGAATTCTTCTCTATAGAGTTAGCAATATTCATTATAGACTTAGGAAAAGCATTCCACCTAGTAGCGTACTCTTTAAGTTTTTCGGGTGTTAATAAACCGTTGCTAGGTTTAATAAATTTAGTTTTTCCTTCGTGTAACCAAATTTCATCGCCCGCATATTTTGCGAACGAATATTTGCCATTTTCCCAAAGGGCGTTACCATTATTAAATTTACTAACCTTTGAGGTGCTATTTTGACCGAAGACTTCACGTTCAAACTGGCAAATAGCAAGCTCCATTGCATTATCTAATTCACATTTGTCTATATCTTCTGTAGCTATTTTGCTCATTTCCTCGGGAGTATTGAAATCGCCTATACTGCCTTCAGCGAAACAGAGCGTAGAACCAGATCCAACCATAGAGCAAACTAAAAATAAGGATGTTATTTTTTTAAGATTCATTGTACTTTCTCCTCTTTTTTGATACATTTTTCTTTAGATCTTATTATAACATAATTCAACCGAAAGTGTCAATGTTATAATTTATTTTTAATTTTTTATAGAAAATGATTAAAAGCAACATTGTTGAATTTAATGACTTATCGTGATATTATTATTAAAATAATTGTGTAGGTGTATATTATGAAGTTGATTTCTTGGAATGTAAACGGTTTAAGAGCCTGTATAAGCAAGGGATTTAAAGATTTTATGGACAGCACAAATGCAGATATTTTTTGTGTGCAGGAAACTAAAATGCAAAAGGAGCAGGCTGATTTTTCTTTTCCTGGATATGTAGAGTTTTGGAGTAGTGCAGAAAAAAAGGGGTATTCAGGAACTGCGATTTTCTCAAAAATAAAACCCGCAAAAGTAACTTTTGGGTTAGGAAAGGAAAAGCATAACCATGAGGGCAGAGTTATCACAGCAGAATATGAAAAATTTTTTCTTGTTAATGTTTACGTTCCAAATGTGCAAAGAGAATTGACGAGACTTAGCTATCGTATGGAGTGGGAAGATGACTTTCGTAAATACGTTTGCAAGTTAAGTAAACTAAAACCTGTGATTATATGTGGTGATATGAACGTGGCTCACAACGAAATAGATTTGAAAAACTTTAAAACGAACGTTGGAAATGCAGGTTTTACTTTTGAAGAAAGAGACAAAATGACTAAACTTTTATCGTCAGGATTTGTAGATACTTTTAGATACTTATACCCTGAGAAAAGAGAAGCTTATACTTGGTGGTCTTACATGTTCAATGCACGAAAAAATAATGCTGGTTGGCGTATTGATTATTTTTTGGTTTCAGATAGCATAAAACATTTAATAAAAGACTCAATTATTCATAGTGAAATTTTAGGTAGTGACCATTGCCCTGTGGAACTGGACATTGATATATGACGATAATTTAAAGATTTTGGTTGACCTAAATCTGTTAAAATTGTAATATTATATGGAGTGAAGTTTTAAAATAATTTTGTTTTAGGAGTGATTTAAAAGTGATAGAAATCAAAAACCTTACCAAAAGATATGGGAAAAAAATCGCGCTTGATAATATAAGTTTTTCTGTAAAACCTGGTGAAATTTTAGGGTTTCTCGGCTCAAATGGAGCAGGTAAATCTACAACTATGAACATAATAACAGGGTACTTATCGGCAGATGAGGGGAGTGTTTCTATAGATAATGATGAAATATTTGAAAATCCCGTTGCTGTAAAGAGTAAAATAGGGTATTTGCCGGAAATTCCACCACTTTACCCTGACATGACTGTGAAAGGTTACCTCGAATTTATTTTTGACTTAAAAGAAGCTAAACTTAAGAATCTAGATAAACATACTCACGTTGAGGAAGTTTGCTCAAAAGTAAATATATCAAATGTCAGCTTAAGAATAATAAAGCATCTTTCAAAAGGTTATAAGCAAAGAGTTGGGATTGCCGCTGCATTAATAGGTAATCCTCCGGTTTTAATTTTTGATGAACCAACTGTTGGTCTTGATCCAAAGCAAATAATAGAGATGCGTGAATTCATAAAAAAATTGGGCGAAAAACATACGGTTATTTTGTCGTCCCACATATTGTCTGAGGTACAGGCGGTTTGTGACAGGATTATCGTCATAAATAACGGTAAAATAGTGGCTGACGATACGCCTAAAAATTTGGCAGAGCAATTTTCCGGTCAAGATAAAATTATTTTGCAAGTAGAGGGAGACAAAACAAAAATAAGGCCGTTTTTGGCAGATATGCCTGGCGTAAGCAAAATAACTCCGGGGAAAAAAGTAAGTGAAAATGTTTATGAATTTACAATAGATGCAAGTAAGGATTTCTCCGTTCGTAAAGGCATATTTAAGGTTTGCGCTGAAAATGATTTCCCGATACTTACTATGAAAATGTCTGAGGCGAACCTTGAAGATGTATTCTTGCAACTTACCAAAGACGATATACAAGCAAACCCTGATAACAAATCTTTCATTGCAAATGAGGAGGTAGAAATATGAACGCAATATTAAAAAGAGAGTTTTTATCGTACTTTTCGTCACCCATTGGGTACATAGTTATGGCGGCATTTTTTGCATTTGGTGGGTTTTATTTTTATATGACGTGCCTTGTTGCAAACTCAGCAAATATATCTTACACTTTTAGCAATTTATTTATCATTACTATATTTTTAATTCCGATTTTAACGATGAGGTTATTTAGTGAAGAGAAAAAACAACAAACTGAAGTAGCCCTTTTAACAGCACCAGTAAAACTTACAGCTGTGGTGTTGGGGAAATATTTAGCAGCGATTTTTATGTTTTTTATTTGCATTTCTATAACGCTTGTTTTCACGGTTGTGATATCGTTTTTTACAAAACCTGATCTAGCATCGGCATTGGGAAACTTTTTGGGGCTGTTTTTGCTTAGTGCATCTTTAATTTCAATAGGGCTATTCCTTTCATCCATAACTGAAAATCAAATTATAGCAGCGATTAGCAGCATAGGTGCCGGTCTGTTTATTATGCTTTTCGACACACTTTCAAATGTAATCCCGGTTAAGTTTGTAAGCACTTTATTTCAAAAAATTTCGTTCATGTCTAGGTACAATAACTTCACGTTGGGTATGCTGAACCTTTCGGATATTGTGTTTTTTCTGAGCGTTTGTGCATTGTTTATATTCTTAACAGTGCGAGTTTTTGAAAAAAAGAGATGGGCTTAAAACTTTAAAAAGGAGAACAGTTTCATGGAAAAGAAAGAGAAAAAAGATTTTTATAATAAATTAAAATTAGACAGAATAAAAGCATATTTTAATAGAAGAAAATTTAAGAGAGGTAGTTTAGCTAGTTGTATCACAATATTAGTCATAGCAGCTATAGTCCTTTTAAATGTTGTGACTTCAGTGTGCGCTGAAAAGTTTCCATTGAGCTGGGACTTGACCAGCAACAAAGTTTTTACGCTAACTGATCAATCGAAAAACTTTTTAAATGTTCTAGATAAAGATGTTGAAATAACGCTTTTGAATGACGAAAATTCTTTTTCGGATAAAAACGAATACTTTAAACAAGCGAATACTGTTTTAAAGCAATATGCTAAACTTTCAAGCAAAGTAAAAATAAACTATGTAGATGTAGTGAAAAATCCCACATACATACAAAACAATTATCCAAATGAAAACCTAAACACAAATAGTATAATTGTAAGATGCCAGAACAAATACAAGGTTATAACTATAAATGACATTTTCGATATAAGCTATAATTATTACGGCGGTTCAGGTGTTACGGCTTCAAAGGCGGAGCAAGAGCTTACAGCTGCAATAGTATATGTTACTTCTGAACAGCAAAACTTGGTCGCTATTGTAAAGGGTTATGGAGAACAAGACTATTCCGCATTTTCAGAGGTTTTAAAGAAAAATAATTACAACATTGTAGAAGTTTCTATTTTAACTGAAGATATTCCGGAATCTGCTGACGCTGTGTTGATTTTTGCGCCTGAGCGCGATTATGACAACACTGGCAAAGAAAAATTAGAAAAATTTTTAAATCTTGAAGGAAAAACTTTATTTTATGCTGCTAACCCTCAATTGAACTCTTCTCCTGTTTTAGATAAAATTTTGGAAAACTGGGATGTAAAACTGAAAAGCGGACTAGTTTATGAAACGAACAAAAGTAAGCTTACAACCAATATGAATTTATTTGAAGCAGTGAGCGAATATGTAGATAATAACTACACAGAAAACTTGAAGTCTGTTGACATTCCGGTTTTAGTTCCGGCATGTAGACCGATTGAAGCGCTAAATAGCAGCGACAAAGTAAAAACACTTTTGCAATTTTCTGAAACTTCCGGAATTATGCCGATCAATGCTGGCAAGGATTTTGATATAAAGGCAAATATTTCCGGTCCTATTGCATCGTGTGTCGTATCGAGCAAGACTTTAGATGGAAAAAGCAAAGAGAATCATGTTGCGGTTATTGGCTCTTATATAGCTTTGAGCGAAGACTACCTTTCGGCTACCTCGCTTAATAACTCACAATATTTTGTAAATATGTTAAATGTAATGCTTGATCGAGAAAATGTTGGAATTATAATAGAATCAAAGTCTTTGGAGAGTAAAGAGTTGGGCATAAACGCTGTACAAGCAAACCTTTTAGGGGTTATATTTACAGTTGTAGTGCCGCTGTTGGTGCTGTCTTTGGGAATAGCTGTTTTTGTAAAAAGAAAAAATAAATAAAGGGAAGTGGAGCAACTTTGAAAAAGCAAACTCAAAGTTTAATAATATGTTCTACTATTTTGGCTTTGTTGGTTTCAATTTTGATTTTACTGATTTCAATGCCAAACAGCGAGATTACAGACACTTCTACATCTGAAAGTGTTAGTGTCCCGGAAGCTTTTATTTCTAAAAAAATAGAGGATATATCAAAAATACAAATAAAAAATTTAGAAAATGAAGTGAATATAATTGCGAATAAAAATGAAGGCAATATAGAGTTTACCATACCGGAGCTTGCTTCTAAGAATGTTTCAAAGACAAATGTTGAAGATTTTGTGAAGGAAATTCTTAAAATGTCACCCATCCAAGTTGTGCAAGAAAACGTAGATGATTTATCTACATATGGTTTGAATGGCGATGTCCCTTCAATCTCTGTTTTTGATAACTCCGGTGGCAAGGTGGTATTGAAATTAGGTGCGGAAGCACCTCTGTCAATAGGGAATTATTTAAGAATAAATGATGAACACAAAGTTTACCTTATTTCGCCATTTTATGCCGAATTTTTTAAAGGCGATACAGAGCGTTTTCTAAATAAACAGTAATATGCTTTAAGAGGGAAAATAAATAATGTAGATATCCATCCGTACACCGGGTGGGTATATCATATTTGGTGAATTTACAAATATGACTGTAAGAGGGCAAGACGATGAAACACAACACACCGCTTTATAGTGCACTTAAAAAATATAAAAGTAAGAATATTTCATCTTTTCATACGCCGGGGCACAAGTGCAATAAGAAATTTTTAAAGTATAATTTGCTTTCGTATGACTACACAGAACTGGTGCAAACGGACAATCTGTTTGATCCAAAGGGAAGTATACTATCGGCTGAGAATAGAGCAGCTAAAGTTTTTAAAACTCAAAAAACTTTATTTTCAAGTGGAGGGTGTAGTCTTTGCATTCAGACGATGTTGCGATTAGCTTTGCCAAGTGGCGGAAAAATTATTACGTCTAGGTTTATACATAAGTCGGCTGTAAATGCTATGTCTTTACTTAACATTACCCCTGTTTGGGTAATGCCGGAAAAGGGCAATGATTCCACATTCTTTGAAGCTATTTTGCCAGAAAAAGTAAAAGAGTTATTAGAGACTAATAAAGACGCAAAGGCTGTATATATAACAAGCCCGGATTATTTTGGAACTATCTCAGACGTTAAAGCGATATCTAGAATTTGTAAGGTCTATAGGGTTCCTTTGCTTGTAGACAATGCCCATGGGGCACATTTGGGGCTGCTTTCTGAAAACTTACACCCGCTTAATTTCGGTGCAGATATGGTGGCAGATTCAGCACATAAAACTTTACCGGTTTTGACAGGTGGCGCTTTCTTGCATATAAATGATCAAAAATATGTAGAAAAAGCAAAAACAGCTATGGGTCTTTTTGCGTCTACAAGTCCGTCATATCCAATCATGGCTTCACAGGATTTGTGTTGCAACTGGATAAACAAGTACGGAAAGAAAGCATTTCAAGGTCTAGAGGAATCTGTGACCGAGATTAAGAACATAGCAGAAACTCAAGGGTTAATAGTGCGAAAAGGAAACTTGGTTGACCCTACTCGTTTGAGTTTTAATACGTCTAAGCTCGGAATTTCTGGTGAAGCTTTAGCAGAACATTTTAGAAAATTTAAGGTAGAACCGGAATTTTCACTTGGAAACTTTTTAGTTTTGATCCCTACGCCGTTTAATACAAAAAAGGATTTCAGTCGGCTGAAAAAGGCCGTTTTGTCCATTTCAGCAATAAAAGGTAGTAGTAACTTAAATGATGAAAAATTTGATTACTTGAAAAATCTGGAGCTGCCACAATGCGGTTTGTCTTTAAGGGAAGCTTTATTAGCAGAATCTGAAACTCTAGAAGTCAAAAATGCTCTGGGGAGAATATCAAAAAGTATGATTTGTCCGTGCCCTCCGGGAATACCCATTGTGCTTCCGGGCGAGGTAGTAACTCAGGGAGTTGTAGAAAACCTATTAAACTATGGCATTTTTTCTTTGGACGTGATAAAATAATTCTTAAAGAGAATTTATTTTGTAAAAAATAGTTATTTTAAAGCGAAGGAGGAATTTAAATGAAATTAGTTCTTTCTATAATCAACAGTGACGATGCTCAGAATGTATCTTCTGCGTTGACTGAAAAAAGATTTCAGGTAACTAAGCTGGCAACTACAGGAGGATTTTTGAAAAGTGGGAATACGACGTTTATAACAGGCGTCGATGACGATAAGGTGGATGAAGTTATTGAGATCATTGCAAAAACCAGCAATAAACGTACGCAAATGGTCCCAAATGCTTCCACATTAGACATGGGGGTATATTCGGCTTTGCCATTTGAAGTAACTGTTGGTGGTGCTACCATATTCGTTTTGAATGTTGATAGATTTGAAAAAATTTGAAGGCGCTAAAGGGAACAAAGCATGAATTTTAATGAGTTTGTAGGAAATGAGTTTTTAAAAAATCAATTTATACATATGGCGAAAAGCAAGAAAATTCCGCATTCTATTATTTTGCAGGGAGACGCCGGACTAGGGAAATGTACTTTTGCCAAATTAATAGCAAAGCTAATATTTTGTGAGAATTTTTTTGATACAACATGTGATGAATGCAGCAACTGTAAAAAAATAGATAACAATGTACATCCGGATTTGATATTTCCAGAAACTTCCGGAGTGCTTGAAACCTACAATATAGCTACAGTCCGGAAGATAAGGGAAGACGCGTACATATTACCGAATGATGCAAACTTTAAAGTTTATGTGTTTAAAGATGCAGACAATATGAACACGTCAGCGCAAAACGCATTGCTCAAAGTTATAGAGGAACCACCGAGGCATGTGATATTTATTTTTACGTGCAAGAAAAGTACTTCTTTTTTAGATACGATTTTATCTCGTTCGCAGGTGTTTTCCATAAACGCTGTAGATAAATCAAAGGCTGTGGAATTTATTGAGAAAAAGGTTCCGGAACTTAGTATTGAAGTAATAAAAAAATCTGTTGATAATTTTAATGGAAATATAGGAAAAAGCTTAGAGTTTTTGAAGTCTGATGGTGAAAATGAGGCAATGACAGTAGCAGAGGGGATATTAAAAGCGTTACTAACGCCAAATGAGTTTGAGGTTTTGAGAGCGGTTTCGCAAATAAAATCTGATAAAAATTTCTTTAAGCAAGTGTTAAACAATATGCTTCTCATTTTACGAGATGCATTGGTGTTCAATTATATAACAGTGCCGGAAACCAGTGCTGATTTGGCAGGACAAATTTCAAAGAAGATATCAACAAAAAAGATATTAAAATTGATGAATTTAGTAAATGAATTGAATGACTTGATTTTTTATAACGTCAATCAAAATTTGTTGACTACTTATTTAAGTTCAAGCTGTTATTCGATTACTTTTCAAGAAAATTAGTTGCAAGTAGGAGAATTTTAATGGTTCAAATTGTCGGTGTAAAATTTAGCGATAGTGGAAAAACTTATTATTTTAATGCCAGGAACATCAGCTTGAAACCTGGAGATTTCGTAGTGGTGAAAACTCACGCTGGTGAACAGATAGGAAAAGTTGTAATTGCAAACAGGCGTATTTCTAATACTGATTTAACGCTTAAACTAAAAAGTATAATAAGAAAAGCGAACGGTAAAGATCTAGAATATTTGAAGAAAAATGAAGAACTAAAAAACAGGGCAAAAAAAGTATGCATCGAGAAAATAAAAAAATATAAATTAAACATGAAACTTATAGATGTAGAAGTAGAATTTGACAAAAGTAAAATTATATTTTTCTTTACGTCTGAAGAAAGGGTGGACTTCAGACAACTTGTAAAAGATCTTGCAAATGTTTTTAAGACCAGGATAGAGCTTAGGCAGATAGGTGTAAGAGATGAAGCAAAAATGCTAGGAGGACTAGGTGCTTGCGGAAAAGGGCTTTGCTGTGCAACGTTCTTGGATAATTTTCAGCCAGTTTCTATAAAAATGGCTAAAGAACAGGGACTTTCGCTGAACCCTACTAAAATATCCGGAACTTGTGGACGGCTTATGTGTTGCCTGAATTACGAGCAAAATGTATATTCTGAACTGCTGAAACATACGCCCAAAATGGGTGCAAATGTTATGACACCTGAAGGCGCAGGTGTGGTGAAAGATGTTAATTTATTAAATCAAACTTTAAAAGTACAACTGAATGAAAAAAAAGAATCTATTCCGTCACAGTTTAGTGTGAAAGATGTAAAGCCAGTGAATGAATATCAAGAAAAATAATTTAACATTTTCAAAAATAATCTTAAAAATTACAAATTTACAGATTTTTTTTAAATGCCTCTTGCATACTTTTTATTATTATGATAAAATCATTGAGGTAGTGTAAAATTATATTTGTATGTTTTAAACTTAAATAATAAAAATTATTGAGGTTTGATTATTTAAATGTAAATTTAATCTTAATAAATGTACTGGGAGTGACTTTTAATGAACATAGCACTTATTGCACATGACGTAAAAAAAGAATTGATGGTACAATTCTGCATAGCTTATTCTGGAATTTTAAGCAAGCATGATCTTTGCTCAACAGGAACTACCGGTAAAATGGTTTCTGAGGCTACTGGCTTGAAAATTCAAAAGTTTTTAGGCGGTGGTCAGGGCGGTGCTCAGCAAATAGCTGCTAGAATCGCTTGCAATGAAATAGATATGCTCATTTTCTTTAGAGATCCTATGGCTTCAAATATGCAAGAAGCATCAGACCTAAATTTATTAAGACTTTGCGATATGCATAGTATACCAGTATCTACAAACATAGCAACCGCTGAAGTGCTTATTCACGGTCTCGACAGAGGCGACCTTGAGTGGAGAAATATATTAAACCCACGTATGTAAAATTTATTATTTTTATATTAAAAGTCCTCTTCTTTTAAGGAGAGGACTTTACTGTGTAAAGTTTTTGTTGTATAGTTTTTAGTAGAACTTGTGAATGAAAGAGAGCTTTTAACCATGAAATTATTAACACACGCTCCAAGAGGTACAAAGGATATATTGCCGGGAGAAAGCTACAAGTGGCGTTTTGTGGAAAATACTATGTTGCACCAAGCCTCAACTTTCGGCTTTAGCGAGATAAGAACACCAGTTTTTGAACATACAGAATTGTTCCTTAGATCTGTAGGTGACGATACAGACGTAGTTCAGAAGGAAATGTACACTTTTTTAGACAAAGGGAATCGTTCTATAACTTTAAGGCCTGAAGGCACTGCAGGGGCGATAAGAGCGGCATTAGAGCATAACCTTTTAAATGATAATTTACCGACTAAGTTAAGCTATATAACGTCGTGCTATAGGTACGAAAAGCCGCAATCCGGAAGATGGCGAGAATTTAGCCAATTTGGTTGTGAGATGATAGGTAGCAAAAGCCCTATGGCTGATGCCGAAGTTATTTTACTTGCAAAATCTGTATTTGAAAGGCTAAATTTATCGGGCATAGACCTTCAGATAAATTCGATAGGTTGTAAGAAATGCCGGACGAAATATTATGAAGCTTTGAGGGCTTATTTTGCAAGCTATAGTGACAAACTGTGTGCAACTTGCCTTTCTAGACTTGAGAAAAACCCGATGAGAATATTGGACTGCAAAAGTGAAATTTGTTCAGCGATAGCAGAAAAGTCACCAAACATTTTGGATTTTCTGTGCGAAGAATGCATGGAACATTTTAGATTAGTTAAAAGGTATCTTGACAAAGTCGAGGTAAAATATACCGTTAATCCGAAAATAGTAAGAGGGCTAGACTATTATACAAGAACAGTGTTTGAGTTTGTTTCAACACATGATGAAAACACTAAGGGTCTGGTTTGTGGCGGTGGCGGGAGATATGATGGACTTATTGAAGAGTTAAGTGGTAAATCTGTGCCGGCTTTAGGGTTTGGTCTTGGCATCGGCAGGATTTTACTTGCTATGGAAAAACAAAGCATATCTATACCGCAAGAAAACCTAACTGATGTTTATATTGTGACCTTAGGCGAAGAAGCCAAAGTTTTAGCGTTACTTTTGGCGAAAGGCTTGAGAGAGTCTTCATTTATCGCGCAATGCGATACGATGGATAGAAGCTTAAAGTCTCAAATGAAATATGCAAATAAACTGGGTGCGAAGTTTGTCCTTGTTTTGGGGGATGACGAGATAAGCACCAACAAAGCTAAAATTAAAAATATGCAAACAGGAGAAGAAACTGAAATTAATTTAGATGAGAGATTCTTAAAAGAATTTTATAAACTGTTTAATGATTTAAAGAGTAGAGATTTCTTATCTTAACTTGCTTTAGTGTAAAGGAGAAAACAAAATGCTTGAAAATAACAGCGTACAAGTACCTGAAAAACGTACAAATTATTGCAATGACTTTGACATAAACGATGTTGGAAAAGAAGTGACAGTATGTGGTTGGGTGCAAAAACAAAGAGATTTAGGCCAACTTATTTTTATAGATTTGCGCGATAGAACTGGGATAGTCCAACTTGCTTTTGACGAATCAGTAACCTTACCTGAATACTTTAAAATGGCTTTTTCGGCACGAGCAGAATTTGTACTTTGTGCAACAGGTGTGGTAAGGGAACGCTCATCGAAAAATAAGAAAATAAAAACTGGGGATATTGAGATTTTAGTAAACAAAATGACAGTTTTAGCAGAGTCTGAAACTCCGCCATTTGAGATTTTGGACGACACCAATGTAAATGAAGAATTGAGGTTGAAATACCGCTATTTGGACTTAAGGCGCCATAGCGTGCAGGATAAAATAATAAAGAGACATAAGATAGTTAAAATAGCACGAGATTATTTTGACGAAAACGGCTTTATAGAAGTAGAAACTCCGATATTGATAAAGTCTACTCCAGAGGGGGCAAGAGACTATATTGTTCCATCTAGAGTGTTTCCTGGCAACTGTTTTGCATTGCCGCAGTCGCCTCAGCTTTATAAGCAGCTTACAATGTTGTCAGGGTTTGATAGATATTTTCAAGTTGCAAGATGTTTTAGAGATGAAGATTTGAGGTCTGATAGACAGCCTGAATTCACTCAGCTTGATCTTGAAATGTCATTTGTCGACAGTGAAGACATTATGAGTATCTCCGAAGGTTTTTTGAAAAAAGTATTTAAAGAAGTTTTAAATGTAGATATTACCTTGCCACTTCCTAGAATTTCTTACAGTGATGCTATGAAACGTTTTGGTTCAGATAAACCGGATACTAGGTTTGGTTTAGAGATAACCGATATAACAAATTTACTTAAAAATACGGGCTTTAAGGCTTTCCTTTCAGCGATAGAAGACGGTGGATCTATTAGGGCCATTAAGGCACCTAGCTTGGCTTCTAAAATATCGCGAAAAGAAATAGACAGATTGATTCAATGGATAAAAGCATATGGAGCGGCAGGTCTTGCTTGGACTAAGATTAATGATGATGGTACGGCAAGTTCATCTTATGAAAAATTTTTAACAGAAAGCGAAGTTTTAAGTGTTCGACAAAAGCTTAATACTCAAAATGGTGATGTTATTTTCGTTGTTGCAGATAAAAAAAATAAAATCGTTTTGGAGAGTCTATGTGCTTTAAGGTGTGAGATAGCCAATAAATTTTCTTTAATAGATAACACAAAGTTAAATCTTTTGTGGGTTGTTGATTTTCCGTTGTTTGAATACGACGAAGATGAAAAAAGGTATGTTGCCATGCATCATCCTTTCACTCACCCTAAGTTTGAAGATATAGACAAACTAGAAACAGCACCAGAAAAAGTTCATGCGCTGGCTTACGACATAGTGCTAAATGGTAATGAAATTGGGGGAGGCTCAATAAGGATAAATAATAGAGACCTTCAAAAAAGGATGTTTAAAGCACTTGGTTTCACGGAAAAGTCGGCAGAAGAGCGTTTTGGATTTTTAATAGATGCTTTTAAATACGGTGCACCACCTCATGGTGGGCTAGCTTTTGGGCTTGATAGACTGGTTATGCTAATGTTAAATTGTGAGAGTATTCGGGATGTAATTGCATTTCCTAAAGTTGCTACATCTGCAGAACTAATGAGTTCTGCTCCCGGTAAAATAGAGGAAAAACAATTAAATGAATTAGGTCTTTCTTTAAAAAACAGTAAATAATGATTTGGAGTAACAAGGGTTTACCCAGAGGAGTAAGTGATTATTTTAGTACAAGCTTTCCATAATAAGGTCTGTGTAATTATATTGTACAATCTTTTTAAGTATAACACGAATATGCCTGGAGATTTTTCCCCTTTAAGCAGATTTCCTAATAAGGGGGAATAAAAGAATCATCCGCTATGCGGGTGATTCTTTTTGAGGTTACTGTTATTCACATTCATTTGAAAAAATAAAATTTTTGCGATAATCGCTCGTATTTGTGGGGTAGCACTGTCTCTCAATAGCATTTAACAGTACCAACCACATTGTTTAAACGGCTTTTGTATCTAATTCTTGAACTTTTGCAGCTCTTTTATTGGCTTATTTTTCACTGCTTCACACATCTTGTTTCAGTTTTTTCTATGTAATCAGGTAAACTTTCAGTGTTTATAAAGTAAGTTTTATCGCCATATTGTATTATTTATTATTGCGTCTATGCCATTGCACAGGGTTATTCGTCCTGCTACAAAGTTTATTAGTAAGTTTAAAATTATTAAAATAGATATTACTTTTTTAATGGCGTTTTATCCTTAACATATCTTAGTTACTGTATTATACAGTATGAAAATAACACCGCCAAACAGCATTAAATGTATGCTTATTGGCGCAACAGCACTATTGTTTTCAATGCTTGAGGGAATTTTTATTCAAAAATTACAATTTTAACTTGCGATTTTTGATAGTTTACTCTTAAAAGATCTTCAAGTGCGGTGAGCGTAGCGCTGACCAAATTACGCTTTCGTCAAGATATGCTGGTAATAACTTTCCCAAGTTACTAAACCTAGAAACTTTTGCTTTAAACAGCTCTGTGAATTTTTTATTATAGCTTATTCTTTAGGTTTCATTGTCGGGAAAATTATGACATCCCTAATGGAAGCGCTATCGGTCAAAAGCATAACGAGACGATCTATTCCCATGCCAAGCCCACCTGTAGGTGCCATTCCGTACTCTAGAGCGGTTATAAAGTCTGTATCTATCATGTTGGCTTCTTCATCCCCGGCGTCTCTTAGCTCCATTTGCTTTTCGAATCGCTCCTTTTGATCTATAGGATCATTTAACTCAGAGTAAGCGTTTGCTAGTTCTCTTCCGACTATGAACAGTTCAAACCTTTCTACAAGTAAGGGAATATCGTTTTTCCTTTTAGTAAGTGGAGAAACCTCTACAGGGTAGTCGCATATGAAAGTTGGTTGTATTAACGTTTCTTCGACTTTTTCTTCAAAAACCAAGTTCAAAACATTACCCCATGTGTCCGAAGGATCAGCCTCTAAACTTAAGCTTTTAGCAACTTCTTGTGCTTTTTCATTATCTCCGATGAATTCCCCAAAATCTATGCCGGTGACGTTTTTTACAGCTTCGATCATTGTAATTCTTTTGAATGGTTTAGATAAGTTTATTTCTTGTCCTTGATAATTAATTACCTCATTGTCACAAACAGCGTTTACTGCAGAGTTTATGATGTTTTCAGCGTGGTCCATCATACTGTGGTAATCTGCATAAGCCTCATAAAGTTCGATCGTTGTGAATTCCGGGTTGTGCTTTATAGACATACCCTCATTTCTGAAAAGACGCCCAATTTCATATACTTTTTCCATTCCACCAACGATAAGCCTTTTTAAGTAAAGTTCTGGTGCTATTCTGAGGTACAAATCTATATCTAAGGTATTATGGTGCGTTAAGAACGGTCTGGCAGCAGCTCCTCCTGGTATAGTGTTTAAAACAGGCGTTTCAACTTCAATAAACCCCAAATCGTCTAGATATTTCCTGATAGCTTTTATAATTTTACTTCTGTTTATGAAAGTATTTTTAACTTCAGGATTTACAATCAAATCCACATACCTTTGGCGATACCTTAAGTCCGTATCACGAAGACCATGGAATTTATCTGGCAGCGGCAATAATGACTTTGAAAGAAGCTCGAGCTTTTTAGCATGAACGGAGATCTCTCCGCGTCTTGTTTTAAAGACATACCCTTCTACAGATATAATGTCTCCTATATCCCATTTCGAAAGCATTTCAAAAGCTTCTTGACCTATATCGTCTATTTTAAGATACACTTGCATGCGTCCTGTACGATCGTGAATGTCCATGAAGGCAGCTTTACCCATGTCGCGCCAGCTCATTATTCTGCCAGCTATTTTTACGTCTTTATTTTCTAAAGCTTCAAAATTATTTCTTATTTCTTCAGAAGTTGAATTTCTATCACAAACGGTTATTTTAAACGGATCTTTACCGTGTTCTTGCAGATATTTTAACTTATCGCGCCTAATTTGCATCAATTCATTTAAATTTTCTTCGAAATTTAGTTCTTGATCTATATTTTTCTCATTCATTTTTATTTACTCCAATCTAAATTTATAGGCAGAAAAGGGTATTCCTAATCTGCCGAAATTTTTTAATTTATTTTGATATTTCCAATATCTTATAAGCTGTAACTCCAGCAGGAGTTTCTATTTCAACTGTTTGCCCAACTCTGTGTCCCAAAATACCTTTACCAACAGGCGATTCATCAGAGATTTTACCGTTTGCCGGGTCGGCTTCATTTGAACCAACTATTTTATATTCACACTCTTCGTTGAACTCTAAGTCAAGTAATTTCACTTTAGTTCCTACAAACACCTTATTTGTTTTGATATCTTTTGAATCTATAACCTGCGCGTTTTTGAGTGTAGCTTCTATGCTTGCGATTCTAGACTCTACTAAGGCCTGTTCGTTTTTTGCTTCATCATATTCGCTATTTTCAGAAAGGTCGCCAAAAGACAAGGCAACTTTGATTTTTTCTGCTATTTCTTTACGTTTAACAGTTTTAAGTTGCTCTAATTCTTCCTCTAATTTTTTTAATCCCTCATCGGTTAATATAACCTGTTTAACCATAGTAAACCACCTTCATAATAAGTAACTTTTTAACATAAATCATTATATCCTTGGGGTATTTACTTGTCAAGAAATTTATTAAAACATTGAAAGCAGACGCAACTAATGATATAATATTTACTAAAATTTAAAAGGGGAATAATAATGCCGATAAAAATAGGTTTAGTTAGCCTTGGATGCGAAAAGAACAGAGTCGATGCGGAAATGATACTGTATTCGCTTAAGGAGGCAGGATATAAGATAGATCAAAATGCAGAGAATGCTGATGTTGTTATAATAAACACATGTGGATTTATTCGTGCTGCAAAAGAAGAAAGTATAGATGAAATATTTAATTTTGTCAGGCTTAAGGAGCAAGGAAAAATAAAAGCGATAGTAGTTACAGGATGTCTTAGTGAAAGGTATAAACACGATGTGATGAAAGAAATACCACAAATAGACGCTGTAGTAGGAATAGGCGCACTTGATGAAATAGTAAATATCATAGAAAAGGTTTTGCAAAAAGAAAAATCAGAGATATTCAAAGCAAAAGAAAATTTAAACTTAAACGGGAAAAGATTGTTAACAACTCCGAGGCACTATACATACTTGAAGATTGCCGATGGATGCAGCAATTGCTGTACATATTGCGCTATACCGATTATAAGAGGCAAATATAGAAGCAGAAAAATGGAAGATATAATAGCTCAAGCTAAAGAACTTGCTCAAGGTGGTGCAAAAGAGCTTATTTTGATAGCACAAGACACCACAAGATATGGTCAGGATATTTATGATAAATTGATGTTACCGGAACTTTTGAGGGAACTTTGTAAAATTGAAGATGTTAAGTGGATCAGATTACTTTACTGTTACCCTGAAAGGGTTACCGATGAGTTGATAGAGACTATTGCCAGCGAAGAGAAAATATTAAATTATATTGACTTACCGCTTCAACATGTAAGCGAAAACATCCTGAAAATGATGAACCGTACAGGAAATGCAAAAACTCTCCGCGAACTTATAAATAAACTGAGAACTAAAATTCCAGATATCGTTTTGAGAACCACTTTTATAGTTGGTTTTCCAAGCGAAACCGAAGAAAACTTTGAGGAACTTTGTGACTTTGCAAATGAAATGCAGTTTGACAGAATGGGATGCTTTACATATTCGCCGGAAGAAAATACAAAAGCCGCTTTGTTTGAAAATCAAATAAGTGAGGAGATCAAACTAAAAAGACAAGAAATTTTGATGGAGCAACAAAATTTAATATTAGAGAGAAAATGTAATAGTTTGCTGGACAAAAATGTACTTGCTTTAATTGATGGATTTGATGAAACTAAGGGCTGTCTTTTCGGCAGAAGTTATATGGATTTGCCCGATGTTGATATCAGGATAGTGCTAGAACATGAATCAGATAAAAATTTGATTGGAACGTTTAAAAAAGTGCAGATAACTTCATACGATGGTTATGATTTGTATGGGAAAATTGCAGATTAAAATTAGCTAACTTAGGAGAAATATAAAATGAATTTATCAAATAAACTAACAGTGCTTAGAATATTTTTAGTGCCGATTTTTATACTTTTTTTAGAAACAGAAAAAATCCCAAACAATTTTTTGTTTGCACTTATAGTTTTCATTATAGCTGCGTCGACAGACCATTTCGATGGGAAAATAGCTAGAAAACGGCACCAAATTACCGATTTTGGAAAATTTTTAGACCCATTAGCGGACAAAATATTGACTTTATCTGCGTTTATGTGCTTCATAGAAATGAATTTAATTTCTGCGATACCCGTGATTATTATTATGGCAAGAGAGTTTGCTGTTACATCTGTAAGATTGATAGCTGCTACTCAGAACAAAGTTATAGCAGCAAACAATCTGGGTAAAGTAAAAACAGTAATTCAGATTTTTTCTATTGGAATTATTATATTTTTACAAATTAAACCTTTTATTTACTTGAACAGTATTGCTAATAATTTAATTATTAGCGGTTTAGTTTGGCTATGTGCCGTCATTACAGCGGTTTCAGGGATTGTATATGTTAAAAACGGATGGGATTTTATAAAAACAGCAAAGTAAAATTTGTGGTTGATTTATTAGATAAAATATATTATAATGTGTAAGTGTTAAGAACTTATGCATTTTAATATGTAAGTCAGTGAGCGCTGTGCGGTCTGGCGCTGCGAACCATGTTAGGCGGGGAACCGAGCAGCATTAAGCAGATTTGCTGGAGGCGATGCAGTTAGTTTGCTGGCTTGCATATTAAAGTGGATAAGTTTGTGTTTATTCCTAGATTGAAAATAAGCGCCCGCAAAAGTCGTGCACAGTGCGGCAAAAGTGGGCGCTTATAAACAGCACAAAGGGGGAGAGAAAGTTATGTATCAAGCACTTTATAGGAAATGGAGGCCAAAATTTTTTTCTGATGTAGTTGGTCAAGACCATGTAACTAAAACCCTTCAAAAAGAAATAAGCTCCGGAAAAATAGGACATGCGTATTTGTTTATTGGCTCAAGGGGGACTGGCAAAACAACTTGCGCTAAGATCTTTGCAAAAGCCGTAAACTGTCAAAACCACCAATCTGGAAACCCTTGCGGCACGTGCGAACTTTGCACTGAGATAGAGCAAGGTAAAAACATGGATATAGTGGAGCTTGATGCGGCCAGCAACAACGGCGTAAATGACATCAGAGAGATATGTGAGTCGGCTACGTTCACTCCTGCTAAAGCGAAGTACAGAGTTTACATCATAGACGAAGTGCATATGTTGTCTCAAGGTGCATTCAACGCTCTTTTGAAAACGCTAGAAGAGCCGCCTGCTCACGTGATATTTATCTTGGCAACGACAGAAGCACATAAAATCCCAGCCACAATCTTGTCTAGATGCCAAAAGTTTGAGTTTCATAAAATTAAAGCAGACGATATAAAAAATAGATTACTATATATTTCTGAAAAAGAAAATGTGAATCTTGACCCAGATGCAGCACTTTTGATTTCGCGCCTAGCATCGGGGGCTATGAGAGATGCCTTAACAATATTGGATAAATGTGTAGGTTTGACGGATAAGATTGATTCATCCACGGTTTCAGATGTGGTAGGCATTGTTGACAGCGAACACCTTTTTTCTATAGCAGAATCTATTGTTGAAAAAAACTTGAGTTTAGCTTTAAAGTTAGTAGATGAATTGAATAATCAATCTATGGATTTCTTTAACATTTGTGAGGAACTGATTTGTGTATTTAGAAATTTAATGTTAATAAAATCCACCTCCAGTCCACGTGATCTTATGATTTTATCCGACTGTGAGTTCGACAAATTAAAATTGCTTTCTGAGAAAATTACACTTTCTGAAATATTAGAAATTTTAAATTTGTTATCTAGAACTTTAAATAATATTGGCAGAACAAGTGACTCAAAAATAGAACTTGAAATGTGCTTAGTAGGTTTATGTGAATTTAAATCGGCACCCCCACAACCGGTTGGAAGCTCTGACGTTGAGCTAAAGCACCGAATTGAAAATTTAGAATCGAGATTAAATAATTTGTATGATATTTTAAATTCTAAAAAAGATTTTCATGTTAATGCACAAGATAAAAATTCATCAGTAAAAGAAAGTGAAGCATTGCAGAGTAATACAATAGCTGAAGCGGAAAAAACGAGTGCTAAATTTCCTGCGGACTCAGCACCTTGTGATATGCAGAAAATTTTTGATGGTGCTGTTAAGATGGAAAACTGGACACAGGTTTTAGAAGCATTAAAAAGTTTTTCTCCTACGGTTTCTATGGCATTTAGAGGCTCCTGTGCGTATTTAAGTGATCCTTATGTTTTGATAGACTCGGATAACGAAATGGCTTTTGAACTGTTGAGGAAATCCTCACAAAGGGACAAAATAAGAACAGCTATTAAAGAAGTTACCGGCAAATCGTACAAGTTGGGTCCGTATAAAAGAAAAGGCAATGCAGTGGTAAAAGACAAAAAAATTGACCCATTGGATGAGCTTTTCAAAACTGCTAGCGACGCTGGCATAAAAGTTTCTAAAATTTGATTGTAATTATTTTGCTGTAGGTTAGTGCGGCGCGCGCTGCGCGCAACATGAACTAAATTTAAGCAATAACTTAAAATGGAGGAATAAATTGATGAAAGCGAGACTACCAAAGAACTACAATTCCGGAGGAATGGGAAATTTACAACAACTTGCGGCTAAGGCTCAGAAGATGCAAGAAGATATGCAAAAAGCTACTGAAGAGTTAGAATCTAAAGAGTACACAATGACTTCGGGAGGAAACGCTGTAAAAGTTACCGCTAACGGTAAGATGGAACTCACGTCAGTTGAGCTTTCTCCTGAAATTGTAGACAAAGACGATATAGAAATGCTTCAGGATCTGATAATAGCAGCTTCAAATGCTGCTTTAAGGGCTGCGTCAGATGAGAAAAACAGCATGATGGAATCGCTCTCCAGTGGTATGAATATACCGGGATTATTTTGATTTATGAGTGAATATAGTTTAGCTCCTCTTGAAGGCTTAGTTGACCAGTTTGAGTCATTGCCTGGAATCGGGAGGAAAACAGCACAACGATTAGCTTATTTTGTCCTTAACCTTCCTGAAGAGAAAGCAAAGAATTTTTCCGCTGCAATAATAAATGCACATGAAAAAATTAAATATTGTGATATTTGTAAGAATCTGACGGATGAACAAGTTTGTTCTATTTGTAAAGATAAATCGAGGGATAGGTCGACAATTTGTGTAGTTGAGGAACCTAAAGATGTCATGGCTTTAGAACGAATAGGGGAAGTCAACACGTTATATCATGTCCTACATGGTGCCATATCTCCGATGCATGGAATAGGACCAGAACAAATCTATATAAAAGAACTTTTAACCAGAATAACGAAAGAAGACATAAAGGAAGTTATAATGGCAACCAACCCAACCGTAGAAGGCGAAGCTACTGCTATGTATATTTCAAAGCTTTTAAAACCACTAGGGGTAAAAGTAACGAGGTTGGCTTATGGCATCCCTGTAGGCGGAGATCTAGAATATGCAGACGAAATAACTTTACAGAGGTCTTTGCAGGGAAGAAATGAAATATAGTTTTTGGTGAAAAATATAGTTAAATAATTGAATAATACAAATATTGAAAATTCTTTTTTATTCTAAAAAAGAATTTTTTGTTATTGACATGGATAAATTCAAATGTTATAATCTATAATCAGAGAGGAATGAAAGCTTGATGAAAGAAGAATCTTTTAAGGAAGTTGCTAAAAATAAAAAAGCATACCATGATTACTTTATAGTTGAAAAAGTTGAAGCTGGCATAGAACTCTCTGGGACGGAAGTTAAGTCGATAAGACATGGTGGTGTAAGCATCAAAGAATCGTGGTGCTCGATTGTAGATGGTGAAATTTTCATAAATGCAATGCATATTGCTAAATATGAGCAAGGGAATATCTTTAATAAAGACCCGCTTAGGGTTAGAAAACTTCTTTTACACAAAAAAGAAATTATGCGATTATTTGGTCAAGTTAAGCAACAAGGGTATTCTTTAATTCCTTTATCTGTTTACTTTAAGGGCTCGATTTTAAAGGTGCAGGTGGGGCTATGCAAGGGTAAGAAATTGTACGACAAGCGAAATGACATTGCGGAAAAAACTGCAAAAAGGAATATAGAAAGAGCCATTAAAGAAAACAATAAGTTTTAAGCTATTGATAACTAGAGGTGTTAAATGCATAAGCAAGGTGTAGATTTAGATAAATATTACGAAAAAGCTTTTTCTAAAGACACAATGAAAAATGTTGAATTTATTGAACCAGGAATGCGAAAATTAGAAGGAAAATTTATAACAGTATTTTATGAAAATGAGGAAAACGCTGCAAAGGATGTCTTTAATTTAGCTGAAGAAGAAAATGTTTTGATATCAAAGACTTTAGGATTCGATGAGCCTTTAAGAATAGAAATATACATTTATGATAAAAAAGAAACTTTTCAATCAAAGCGATTAGGATGTCTAGCTCTTAATTTAAACTTAAACTGGTACGTAGGGGACGTTTATGAAACGAGTGTACTGCTGTTGTCGCCTGCAAGCTTGGAATCATGTCACAACTATGAAACTATAAAAAATACCGCAGCTCATGAAATAGCACATGTTTATACCCGTAGGTTAAATCATAAAATTTCACTTTGGCTCGATGAAGGTTTGGCAGGCTATCTATCAAAGCAAATACCAACTAAGGATTTCTTTAAATATTTTTCTTTTCCTACAATTTCACAAACGCACGTAAAAAACAATGTGAGCTTTGCAATTAGTGGAGGATATCAGTTTTCATACACTTATGTTGATTATTTAATTCGGACTTATGGGTTAGATAAAACAATTAAACTTGTCAAAACTGGTAGTTACGAAAATACTTTTGGAAAAACTGAACAAGAAATTTACAATGATTGGAAAGCGTCATTTGCTGTATAATGTGGGGATGTAAAGGTTTCGACGGGGATTGTGAATTAAAGTAAGCGAGTAGAGATGCGAGCTCTCTTAAAAAACGCATTTTTAAAATTAAACGACAACAATTTAGTTGCACAAGCTGCCTAATTAATGGCAGCCGTCTTGCTTAAGAGTACCGCGGCTTTTGCTAAGACGTCGATTAGCGGTGAACGTGAATTAAGCTTTTCTCGACTTTTTTCATGCATTAGAGAATACTGAAGTATAGAGCTTGTCAGTTGGCGCTTTATGGAGGGAACGTTAAAGAATTGACTACACTCGTAGAAAGCTTTATGGATCAATTTTCGGACAGGGGTTCAATTCCCCTCATCTCCACCATTTTTATTTTCAAAAATTATAGGAGTGTTTAAAATTTGGTTGGTGTTTATAAGTTAGTTAATAAAGTAAATTGCAAAGTATACATAGGCAAGAGTAAGGATTTCAAGAATATATGGGCTATATACGATGGAGTACTTGAAAATGATAAACTGTCTTTGCAAGAGGATTTAAAAAAGTATGGTGCTCGTAATTTTGAGTTTTCTTTAATAGAAGAATGCTTAGAGTCACAACTTCAAGAAAAAGGAGATTACTACGCGGATAAATACAGGGAAGAAAACGCTATTAATAAAGAAAACGTTTCTGTTAATAGACAAGATGAAAATGTTAAGATTAAGAAAAAAAGGAAATCTTCAAAAAATAGAGGGTTAAATGATGGATTGAAAAAGCATCTTGAAAAGATGAGAACTGACCCGGAATATAGAGCGGAAATGGTAAAGAAATATAAAAATAATAGACCGAATTCCATAGCTATTAATATGATAGATAAATATACGGGAGAAATATTGATGACTTTCCCCAAAATAATGGATGGTGCTGCTTGGATAAGAGAAAACACCAATTATTCGAAAGCAGACTATGCCACGATAAACAAGATTTGCAATGGAAACGGAAAAACCGCATATGGTTTTAAATGGGAGTATGTTAATAAAAAAGCATAGATATAAAGTCATGACCAGTCTAAGAGACGTGGTATGGGAAACCGAAAACCAGTCATTTTAAGACGGATAGCTTTCACTACGTTCAAGCCTAAGAGGACTAATTACTTGTTACCCTTAAATGGGTCTACGTATTCTTTAGTTTTAAGTTTGTCCATAATTTGTGACACACTATGTTTTGGATTGATTTGACCAAAATAGTACACAACATTAAATATCGTATATACTCCTACTGTTGACATCTATTTCTATTTAAGCAAATCTGCTTTTAACTGATAGGATTTAATTTCCACTTATATATTTTGATGTAAATGTGATACTGGAACGACATTTGATGCGTGAAAAACTTTGTACCATAAACAATAACCCTTCATTATGTTTTGGTAGTTTGAAATTTATTGTTATACTTACAATAGTGAAATCTATGTGCGGTTTTTATGGTTACTTTTTTTCGGTTAAAACATTATTAAAATAACAGCCTATCATGAAATGGATGGGCTGTTACTTATTTATTTTGCAAAAACTTTAATTATTTCCTAATTTACTTAATTCCTCATCAATGATTTTTTTGTCTAGCCTATCGAATAATATTTTAGGCTCAGCTACAGAGATACCAGATTTTATACGCTCATATTTCCAAGAGTTATCGCAGCTTAGCCAAGACAAGACTTTCTCCGAAGAAAACGGAATAAAAGGATTTAAAAGTACGGCAAAAGATTTTATTGCATTTATGCAGTTGTAAATAGTTACTCCACAAGCCTTTTTGTCTTCTTTTACTGTTATCCATGGCTTTTCTTCATCAAAATATTTGTTTATATTTCTTATAGAAGAGAAAATATTTTCTATGGCTGCTTTAAATTCCGCTTTTTCTATGAGCTCAGATACTTTATCAAACAGTGTGGTTAGTTCATTTTCTATTTCAAGGTTTATTTCTTTATCACTTATTTGAGGTATAACTGAGCCAAAGTTATTTTTTAAAAATACTAGTGTTCTATTTATGAGGTTTCCATATGCACCTAAAAGTTCGCTGTTATTTGCATTTAAAAATTCTCTCCATGAGAAATCGGCATCTTTTTTTTCTGGACCATTAGACAGCAAGAAGTATCTGATTGAATCGGGATTGTATTTGTTTACAATGTCAGGTACCCAAACAGCCCAATTTTGGCTTGTAGAGAATTTTCTGTTTTCAAGTGTCAAGTATTCTGAAGATACTAACTGTTCTGGTAACTTTAAGTCACTAAAAGCCATCAATTGAGCAGGTAAGATGAGGCTGTGAAAGGGAATGTTATCTTTACCATGAACGAAATAAGATTTTGCGTTTTCACTCCAGAAATCTTTCCAGTCAAAATTTCTTTCTTGAGACAGTTTTATTGATGAAGTCAAGTAGCCTAATACAGCGTCAAACCAGACATATATTTTTTTATTTTCAAAGCCTTCGATAGGAACATCTATTCCCCAAGGCAAGTCACGCGATAAAGCCCTATCGACTAAACCTTCGTTCAAATAGCGCTCTGTCATAGCTAAGCTATTTTTTCTCCAGTCCCTTCTGGTACTCAAATACTTTTCAAGTTTTTCTTGAAAAGCAGAGAGTCGAAAGAAAAGCTGTTTTTCATTTTTTTCTATAGGTTCGCTGTTGCAAGTTTTGCAGCGCTTATTTTCAAGCTCTAGGGGGTCAAGCAAGGTTCCACAATGGTCGCATTGGTCACCTCTTGCGTCTTTTTTACAAACCGGACAAGTACCTTCTACAAATCTATCAGCCAGAGCCATTTTGCAGTTTTCACAGTAAAGCTCTTTTACTTCTTTTTCAATAATATACCCATTTTTGTAAATCTCTTTTATAATTTCTTTAACTTTATCACAATGGAAGGGGTTATCTGTGCGGTTGTAAATATCGTAACTAAACCCTAGTTTTTCAAAGCAATCGGAAAATTCATTGTGAAATCGGTCAGCAATTTCTGAAGGAGAAACTTTTTCAGATTTAGCCTTTAAGACGATTGGAGTTCCGTGACAATCGCTACCAGAAACGTAAAGCACATTATCGCCCTTTTGCCTGTGGTATCTAGCAAGAACGTCACCCGGCAGGAGGGCCGCCAAGTGTCCCAAATGCATCGAACCGTTTGCATATGGCCAAGCGCCACCTATAAATATATACATTTTTACACCTCAAATTTAATCTATAATACGGTTATTATAGCATCGAAAAGAAATATATGCAATCTAGGAAGACCACAAAGTCGGTTCAATATTAACGTCTGTATATTGCTAAATAAGAATTACAAATTTCTAAGTCCTTTAGGGTATTTGTTTTTAATTTTTCCGTTTGAGTATTTTCCAAAGCCTATAGGAATGCCTTCTACAGTTATGCCCATATATCCTGGTTGGCAGTTATTGCAAGGGATTTCTTCGCCTTTTAAGAATGCTGCTATTTCGTTTGAACCTTGGCGAAAATTGATTTTATTATTAATTTCATTTTCTTTAGCTGCCATAAAAACGGCATGATGTGGCTCTATATGAGACTTTTTTTCCTCAGCAAATAAAACGCCGGCCCTGATTACATTTAAATTTCTTATATCTGGCATTTCGTATGGCAAGATGAAAAAGTTGTTGTTTATCTTTTCTAACTGGCCGTATAACTCGCTACTGAATAGGTTGCTGAAAAGTTTTTCTGCTTTGAGTAGATCTTTTTCTTTTGACTTAATTTTATAAGCAAGAACATTACTTTTTTGATGACTTTTTTTTACTAGTTTAGCAACAAAGTGGCCTTCTCCGCATTCTATTGGGGTTATTCTTTTAGCAAACGCTAAATTATTTCCAGCGAAACTGTATGCACTGTCGGCGTTTCTTGCACAAGAATGCTTTATTTCTGAAATTTCAAAATCATCATTCTCTTTTAAAAATTTACAAATTACCTTTTCATTTTCTTCAGAAGAAAAAGTACATGTGGAGTAAACTAATTCTCCACTTTCTTTTAGGGCAAATTTGGCGCAGTTTAAGATTTCCAGCTGCCGTCTAGCACAGGATATGCTGTGCTCTTTTGACCATTCATCTATGGCTTGAGGATTTTTCCTAAACATACCTTCTCCAGAACAAGGAGCGTCTACTAAGACTTTATCGAAAAAACCAGAAAGTCTGTGGCAAAGGATATCAACTTTGCAGCTTGAAACGACAGCATTTCTTATTCCCATGCGTTCGATATTTGAAAGCAAAGTATGTGCTCTGTTTTTTATTACTTCATTTGCCCACAGTAGCCCTGTTCCGCTCAACTTTTCAGCAATCTGTGTGGACTTTCCTCCAGGGGAAGCGCATAAATCCAAAATTTTTTCACCGGGCTTTACATCAAGTACAGTGACTGCAAAACTGGCAGAGGGCTCCTGTACATAAAATGCCCCGGCGTGGTGAAGCGGATGAGTGCCTATTTTTTGTATTTCATTGCTTATATAGAAATTATTATCTGCAAAAGGGGTAGGGGATAACTGCATGTTTATGATTTTCTTAAATTTTTCCAAACTTACTTTTAAAGTATTTACCCTGAGTCCTCTGTATGGGGGACTGTTGTAGCAAGATATAAATTTATTAAAATCGGATTTTAACAAATTTTTCATTTCAATTTTAAAATCAATTGGCAATTCCATTTTCAAAAAACTCCTATAAAAAATTAGAATAAAATTAAATCAGATACAGATAATAATATTGCAAGCCGAGATAGCTTGCAAAGAAAAGAGAAACCATTGTATAAACAGATTGGCTCATTGGATCACAAACATTGAGTTGTTTGAGGAGGTGGACCTAATGGCACAAAACAATAATCAAAATAAAAACCAGAATCAGAACAAGAATCAAAACCAAAATAAGAACAGTGAAAACAGTCAAAACTGCAAATAGTTAAAATTTAAATCAATTTAATTTCAAAATACCATCTCTAAAGGATGATTTAGAGGTGGTATTTGCTGTTTAATTGTTGTCGGCTGAAGGGGAAATGATATTGAAAAGTTCGCGAAGTCGTTCTATTTTGCCTTTTAAGTATAAATATCCGAACAAAGTTTCAAGTCCTGTAGCGTTATGATATTGAACGAGTGTAGCGTTTTTTGGGATGTTTTTTGTATGAGAGTTTTTTCCCTTTCTAAATGCATCTTTTTCTTCATCTGTAAGATGCGGGAAAAGTTGTTCTACATATTCGGCTTGAGATTGACAGCATACCTTTTCGACACTTCTTTTGTGGAGTTTATTAACGGCGCATCTGTTTTGGCAAATAATCTGATCTCTTACGAAAAGTTCAAAAACAGCATCGCCTATAAACGCTAGCGAAAGAGGATTTAAGCTTTTATAATCGCAATTTTCATTGTACAATCTTTCCAAGATTTAACACGCACCTACTCAATAAAATCAAATTCAAAATCATATATATTAACAGTATCACCATCTTTTATGCCTTTTTTTATCAAAGCATCGTTTATTCCGCTAGAAGAAAGGACTTTTTGGAAGTACTGTAATGAATCATAGTCATCGAAGTTAATGGAATCTAATAATTTTAAAAGCCATTTTCCTTCAATTTTGTAAACACCATTTTCTTTAGTTATGGTAAATGTTCTATCTTTTTCTTTGACTTCAAGGTTGTCCACAGTTTCTTCTGCCTCAAATACTTTTATGGGTGGCAGCTTTGCAAGTTTTTCTTCTATAGCGTCTAAAAGTTTGTCGGTACCGTAGTTTATTGGAGCCATTATAGGAAAGAACTCTAATCCGAGGTTGTTTACAAATGCTTTAAACTCAGATATTTGAGCATCTGTGGCTAAGTCGCATTTATTTCCAACAACAAGCATAGGGCGCAAAGCAAGTTCGGGATTAAAGACTTTTATTTCATTATTTATAATCTGAAAATCGTTTTTAGGATCGCGACCTTCGCTTCCGGAAATATCAACAACGTGAACCAGTAGTCTGCATCTTTCTACATGTCGCAAAAACTGGTGCCCAAGGCCTATGCCATCTTTAGCACCTTCTATTATTCCGGGAATGTCGGCCATAACGAACGAACGATTTTTATTTCGAGTAACTACCCCTAAAACAGGGCTCAATGTAGTAAAGTGATAGTCAGCTATAACTGGTTTTGCAGAGCTTACCACTGAGATTAACGTCGATTTACCTACGTTGGGAAACCCGACAAGACCTACATCTGCAAGGAGTTTTAGTTCCAGTTGTACTTCAAGTTCCTCTCCATCATCGCCCGGTTTAGAGAAATGAGGAGCTTGCCTTGTGGAGGTAGCAAAGTGCATATTTCCAAGGCCACCTTTGCCGCCTTTGGCTATCACAGTTTCCTTGTCTGTAGAGATGTCGGCGATAATTTTGCCAGTATTAACATTTTTGATTATGGTACCTTTAGGTACTTTTATTATTAAGTTGGGAGCGCTTTTGCCAGCACAGCGGGAAGCTTTGCCATTCTGCCCATTTTCTGCTACATATTTTCTTTTATATCTAAAGTCGGCGAGTGTAGAAAGATTACTGTCGACCTTAAATATAATGTCCCCCCCTTTTCCACCGTCCCCTCCATCGGGACCGCCATTTGCTACATATTTTTCTCTGTGAAAGGAAACGGCACCGTTTCCGCCATTTCCGGCTTTTATTTTTATTTTTGCTATATCTACAAACATTTTTCCTCCTTCCGCTTTTCTTTGAAGGAAAAGAAAAGCTTGGCAAAAGAAACTAAGTTCCGCCTCCAATAAGTTTTATGAAAATTTTATTGCCTTTTTCAGCGAAATGTAAGACTAATTGATTTGAGACTAAAATAAGTTCAAAAAAAGGAACTGAGTTTCGCACCTAATTAAATTTGATGAAAATTTAATTACTTTTTTCTGTGAATTGGTTTAGTTGATTTGTGGTTAAAAAATGAGAATAACATATTTCGATCTCACGAATAATAAATAAGGGAGGAAAATATCCTCCCTAAGCCAAATTATTCAGCGGCGGTATAAACACAAGCACGTTTTCTATCTCTGCCGAACCTTTCAAATCTAACTGTACCGTCAGTTAATGCGAATAGAGTGTCATCAGATCCACGGCCTACGTTTTTGCCAGGATGGATGTGTGTGCCTCTTTGTTTAACTAAAATATTACCCGCTAAAACAAATTGCCCATCGGCCCTTTTGACGCCAAGCCTTTTAGATTCAGAATCTCTGCCGTTCTTGGTCGAACCCATTCCTTTTTTATGAGCAAACAATTGTATATTAATTTTAAGCATATTATTACACCTCCATGTAATTTACAACAATATTTTCAGGGTATAATTCTTCTAAGGCAATTAAGTGTAACTTTAGACCTTGAAGTATATCTTTGCAAGGATTATAATCATCTTTTTTTATTTTAAGAAACATTTTTCCACTATTATCGACGCTAACATCGGCAGCAATCTTAATAACATCGGTAATTGTATTAGTTGCCATGTAAGCGGCTGAAGAAACAGCGGCACAAATTATATCTGGTTGATTGTTACTGTAGTTAGCGTGGCCAGAAATTTGAAATCCCAAAATTAAACCAGATTCATTTACTAAAAAAGTAGCATTTATCATTATGCATTGATATTTTCGATTTGTACTTTAGTGTAAGGTTGTCTGTGACCTAGCTTGCGTTTTTCACTCTTTTTAGGCTTGTAAGTAAATACTGTTATTTTTTTACCTTTACCGTTCTTAAGAACCTTAGCACTAACTTTAGCGGAATCAACATATGGAGTACCTAAAGAAAGATTGCCATCATTTGAAATAGCAACAACTTTAAAGTCAACAGTAGAGCCTTCTTCAGCGGTTAATTTCTCAACGAAAATAACATCGCCTTGTTCAACTTTATATTGTTTTCCACCGGTTTCAATAATTGCGTACATATTTGGCACCTGCCCTTTTTATAAAACTCGCTACTTACAGGCGAAAACGAATGTTTTCTTAAAGAGCCTGCAATATGCGGCAAAATAATCTTACCACAATCTACAGGCTTTGTCAAACGTTTAGACTTCTTTTTCTAAAATCTCTTTGCAATTCAAAACTAATTTTTCAGTATTTGTATTATTTTGAGGATACTGCGGATTTATTTCTTCCATTGTTTTTGTCAAGATCTCAGATACGAAATATCTAGCGAACCATTTTTTATCAGCGGGTATGATGTACCAAGGGTTTGTGGGAGTTGCTGTTTTATTTATAGCATTTTCGTACGCCTCCATGTAAGTATCCCACAATGCACGTTCTTTTATATCTGATTCAGATAATTTCCAGTTTTTGTTTTTATTGTCTATCCTTTTGAAAAAACGTTTTTTCTGTTCGTCTTTAGATATGCAGAAGAAAAATTTTAATACTCGCACGCCATTTTCCCACAGGTAATCTTCAAAGTTTACAATCTGTTTATAACGCTTATTAATAATATCTTTTTTGCACCTATCTGGCATGTTGTAATTTTTATATAATTTATGGACTTTTGCAATCAGTACGTCCTCGTAATATGACCTGTTAAAAATGCCAATAATACCTTTGGATGGCAGTTTCTTTATGCAGCGCCATAGGTAGTCGTGTGAAAGTTCTTCAGAGCTTGGCTGTTTAAAGTTGCTAACTTGTACGCCTTGTGGGTTAAGACCACTCATAACGTGTTTTATAGCGCCATCTTTGCCTCCTGCATCCATGGCTTGAAAAATTAAAAGCAAACTTTCTTTACCCTCAGCGTAAAATTTATCTTGAAATTGTCCGAGCCTTTGTAGATTTACTAAACTTTTATTTGCAATCTCAAATTTGTCTAATTTTAACTTTTTAGCACTGGGGTCAAAATCTTTAAAGTCAAATTTTTTATTTCCAGAGATTTTAAATTCATCTAAATTCATTCTACATTCCTCCTGTTAAATTTAATATATAATAGCATATATGTATAAAAATGTCAATTAAATATTAATTTTAATATTAAAAATATGGAAATGATTTATTTTGGACTTATCGAATTTATTGTAATATAATTAAAATAAAACTTACTGGAGGACCTTTATGCGCGTATGTGCTATAATTTGTGAGTATAACCCTTTTCACAACGGACATGCCTATTTAATATCCAAAGCGAAGCAGATGGGTTTTACTCATATTGTTGCCATTATGTCTGGAAATTTTACGCAAAGAGGTGAATTCTCTATTGTTTCCAAGTTTGCAAAGACGAAAATGGCGCTTTTAAATAACGTGGATCTAGTGATAGAATTGCCAGCTGTATACTCGATATCTAGGGCAGAAACTTTTGCAAAATCAGCGATTTACTTGGCAAACTCATTGGGATGCATAGATGCGTTAATTTTTGGTAGTGAATGTGGAAATATTCAGATGTTAAAAACAGCAGCTGAAGCAACATCTTCTAAAACTGTAAATACTGAGATAAAAAAGTTTTTAAAAACAGGCATAACTTTTGCAAAAGCCAGAGCTTTGGCAGTAGAAAAAGTTTATGGGAACCGGGTTTCAAATATTTTTAATTTTTCAAATAATAATTTAGCTATTGAATATATAAAAGCTTTGAATGATTTTGATTCGCGAATAAAGCCGTTACCGGTTTTGAGGGAACAAGTTTTGCACGATAGCATGGATTTTGCCGGAAACTTTGCAAGTGCATCATATATAAGAAGTTTAATTTTAAAAGGGCAAGATTATTCGCAGTTTGTGCCGAGAGCCACTCTGAAAATTTTGAAGCAAGAAATGGCTTTGGGTTTAGCTCCAGCAGATGTAAAAAGGCTTGAAAGAGCATTCTTGTTTCAATTGAGGAAGTTAGAAATAGACGATATATTGATGGCTTCAGAAATAGGCGAAGGGCTTGAATTTAAGATATATAAAGAGATAAAGAGTTCATCGTCATTTGAAGAGCTGTTAAATAAAGTAAAATCTAAAAGGTACACGCTCGCCAGAATAAAGCGCATTGTTTTATCATTGATACTTGGCATAGATAAAGAACTTCAAAATGTTTTGCCGTCCTACGTAAGGATTTTAGGTTTTAGCATTAAAGGTAAGAAAATTTTAAGTAAATTAAAAAAATCAGCTATTCTTCCTGTGTTTACTAAATATTCAGAGGTTGAAAAATATAAAGATGAAAACATTTTGAAAAAATTTGCTTTTGAGGCTAAGCTATCCGATATTTATTCTTTAGCTTTGCCTAAGGTCTGTGAAATGGGACTTGACTACAAATTCAGCGTGGTGGATGGAGATAAAATAATTTGAGTTTTTGAATTTATTCATACATACCGGACAATTCTATTTATTAGAACTGATTAGGTGGTATAAATATGAGCAAAAGAATTACGATATTTTTCATGACGCTTTTATTTTGTATATGCTTTTCTATTTTCCGTTTGTACACTTTATCTCAGGGTGAGTCTCTTCAAACGGCAGCTTCGCAAAATGGCATCTACAAGCTAAATGTGGCATCAGCTAGGGGCATTATTTACGACTGTAAGAAAAGGCCTTTGGTAAACTTACAGAAAAATACAATGATGTCGGTTTTCCCGAATGATTCTACCCCAAAAACTTTAAGTCAGATAATGTCTTCTGGTGAAATGAATGAAATTATTCCACTTTTGCAGACGAGAAAGCCATTTTGTTTGAAAGTAAATAGTGAGCAGAACAGAGTAATTTCAGAAGACGTTCAATATTTTAAAGTACCTAAGAGATACTCCGATTTTCAACTAGCATCGCATATTTTGGGATACTTAGACAGCAGTGGTAATGGAGTTTGTGGTATAGAGAAGGCTTTTAACGATTATTTAAATTCATCAAAAGGGAAAATAGAATTAAAATATAAGATTAATGCATTAGGGGAAATTTTAGATGGCAAGCAACTTAAAGTAGAAGATACGTTGTATAAGCAGTCACAGGGAGTGGTTTTGACTATAGATAAGGACTTGCAAAAAATTTCAGAGGAAGTTGCTGAAAGGTATTTAAAAAAAGGTGCAATTATAATTACGCAGGTTCCGAACTGTGAAATCAGAGCTTTTGTTAGTACTCCGCAGTTTGACCCGAATAATGTATCTGTTTCTTTAAATAACGAGGACTCTCCGCTTTTAAATAGAGGATTATCTTCATACAATTTGGGTTCGATTTTTAAGTTAGTGACTATTGCGGCGGCGATGGAGACTGGCATAAATTTGGATACAGAGTTTGATTGTACAGGGTCAATTAATGTAAATGACGGAACGTATCACTGTTTTAATGGAAAAAGCCATGGGAGAGAGGATGCAAAGTTAGCTTTAGCATATTCGTGTAATACTTATTTTGTTAATTTAATGAAAGATATGGATGCAGAAAAGTTTATTGATTTTACTAAAAGTTTAGGCTTTGGTGAAAGGATAGAGCTTGCACCAGGACTTTTCTCTCAAAGTGGAAACTTGCCGAACTTAGATAGTTTAAAAGACCCAAAGTTAATGGCGAATTTGTCATTTGGACAAGGCAAGCTTATGGCAACGCCTATTCAAGTGTCAGGGCTAATAAATGCTATAGCGTCTAAAGGAAAACTTGTTAAACCTAAGCTGATAGAGGGTCTTGTAGGAGAAAATCTGGAATATACCAAGAGAAATTTTCAAAGGCCAGCAAAAAGAGCCTTTTCAAGGTATACTGCAGATTTTTTGAAAGAAGCAATGAAAATGTCAGCAGATATAGGAACAGGTGTTTTAGGAAAGCCCGAAGCATGTGAAGTTGCGGTAAAAACGGGTACAGCTCAGAGCGGAATAAAAGTGGGAGAACACTATGCGCAACAGGCGTGGTATGCTGGTTTTTTTCCGGCGAATGAACCTAAATATTCAGTTGTAGTTTTTGCAGAAGATGCAGAAAGTGGCTCAAAAAGCTGTGGTCCTGCATTTAAAAGAGTCATTGAAGAGATATTCAACAACCAATTGGAAAACTGAAGTTTAGGGGTTGAGTGAAATAAAAAATGAATCAGGCTGTAGTAACCTGATTTATTTTTTTTTATATATTGTAATAATAGAAATTTTTAAATTTATAGGAGGTTGGCGTATGTGTGGTATTGCTGGCTGGCTTGATTGGGAAAAAGATATCAGTGAAAGTGACTGCATTAGTGCAATGTCAGAGTCTTTGAGAAGAAGAGGACCGGATGAAAGTGGCATTTACGTTGATAAAAATATTTGTTTAATACATAGAAGGCTGGTTGTGGTAGATCCTGAAAATGGAAAACAGCCCATGACATTTAACTTTAACGACAGAAAATATACTGTTGTGTACAATGGTGAGCTATATAATACAGATGAGATAAGAAGAGAGCTTGAAGGGTTGGGGCATAGCTTTAGAGGCCATTCGGATACGGAAGTACTTTTAAAATCTTTTGTTCAATGGGGCAAAGACTGTGTAAATAAATTAAATGGAATATTTGCATTTGCAGTTTGGGACGATTCAAACAAAGAGCTATTTTTAGCTAGGGATAGAATAGGCGTAAAACCATTATTTTTTTATTTTTACAATAATGGAATAATTTTCGCATCTGAAATAAAAACTTTATTTTGTAACCCGATAGTTAAGCCTGTAGTAGATGAAGTTGGCCTGAAGGAGATATTTTTTATGGGGCCGGGGAGAACACCCGGGAATGGCGTAATAAAAGGGGTAGAGGAGCTTAAGCCCGGAGAGTATATGGTTTTTTCGAAAAATAAAACAATAAAAAATTTTTATTGGAAATTGCAAGCTAAAGAGTTTGAAGATAGCTTAAGTGTGGCTATAGAGAAAACGAGATTTTTAGTAACCGATTCTATAAATAGACAGCTGGTATCCGATAAACCACTTTGTTGCTTTTTGTCTGGAGGTCTTGACTCAAGCATAATATCAAAAGTGGCTTCAGATTATTATAGAAAAGAAAATAAAACGCTATGTACGTATTCAGTAGATTACGTAGACAACGAAAAATATTTCAAAAAGAATAAATATCAGCCCAACTCTGACTTAGAGTACATAAATATAATGGTAAATTATATAAAATCGAATCACAAAACGGTAACGCTTTCAAACGGCACTCTTGCCAACGCTTTGTATGACTCTACATTAGCAAGAGACCTTCCAGGCATGGCTGATATAGATTCATCACTTTTACTGTTTTGCAAAGAAATAAAAAAAGATTTTACTGTTGCATTGTCAGGTGAATGCGCCGATGAGATTTTTGGAGGATATCCTTGGTATCACGACAGAGAAATCTTATTTGATGAAACTTTTCCATGGTCAAGGTCTTTAAATATCAGGAGAAATATTCTTAAAGAAGGCTTTTTAAAGTCTGGCGAAAATTATGTGCAGGAGAAATACTTAAGTACGATAAAAGATGTGCCAAAACTAAATGGGGAATCGAAATTAAACGCAAGGATGCGGGAAATGTTCATATTAAACATAAAGTGGTTTATGCATACACTACTTGATAGAAAAGATAGAATGAGCATGTATAATGGCCTGGAAGTAAGGGTTCCATTCTGCGATTATAGGATTGTGGAGTACGCTTTTAATATGCCATGGGAAATAAAAGCTTTGAATGGTAGAGAAAAAGGCGTTTTAAGAGAAGCAATGAAAGGCATTTTGCCGTATGAGATAATATGCAGGAAAAAAAGTCCATACCCTAAAACTCATAACCCGGTATATATGAAAGCTGTAAGTGACAAAGTTAAGACCATATTGCAGGATAAAACTTCGGTGTTATCGTCAATACTTGATTACAATAGGGTTGTTGACCTAATAGAGAATGAAGAAAAGGTAAATGAAAACTGGTATGGACAATTAATGCGAGTCCCTCAGATAATGGCGTACATTATACAAATAGATTGCTGGATGAAAAAATATAAAATTGATTTAATATAGTCATTTTTTTTACTACAAGCTAATAAAATTTTTTTATAAAATAAAAAGGACGGTTGTCAACAATGAATGATAAAAAAAATAAAGTAAAAAAGTATATACTTATGAAATTGTTTTGTTTGTTTATGCTTGTGCTTAGTGTTTTATATTCTGCTGCGAAAGAAAAATTTTTTCCGGCAGGCAAAAGTGTAAGCACTATAGTTAGTGCGTCAAGTGCTGGAAAAACAGAAGAGATGAAAGCGGTTTGGGTTTCGTTTATGGACTTAGATTTAAAAGGAACTGACTATAGTGAAAAAGCTTTTAAAGAAAAATTTGATGAGATAGTTGATGATTGCAAAAGTTTGAAATTAAATACTTTAATTGTCAATGTAAGGTCTTTTGGAGATGCCCTATATCCGTCAAAAATTTTTCCAAGTTCGCACATTGTGATGGAAAAACAAGGCGATACGTTGAAATTTGATCCTTTAAAATATATGATAGAAAAAACTCACAGTGAGAACATGCAATTTCACGCATGGATAAATCCTTTAAGAATACAAATAAATAGTAGGCCGGAATTTCTGGCTGAGAATAACCCATTTAACGCGTGGAAAAACAATATGGACCCTAAAACTGAAAATTTTGTTGTAGATTTTGGCAATGAGAAATATTATAATCCGGGGTATGCTGAAGTGAGAAAGCTCATAATAGATGGTGTAAAAGAGGTTGTTTCGAACTACGATGTGGACGGTATTCACTTTGATGATTATTTTTATCCAGAAAATAAGCCGGACTTTGATGCCAAATGCTACAGTGAATATTTGAGTCAAGCAACGCCGGGGGAGGCGTTACCTCTTGATAAATGGAGAATGGCAAATATAAATGCTTTAGTTGCAGGTACTTATAATGCTGTAAAATCGATAAAAAGCAATGTAGAATTTGGGATATCTCCGCAGTGCAACATACTGAAGAACGCCGCAATAGGCGCTGATATTTATTCTTGGTGCCAATACAAAGGCTATGTTGATTATATTTGCCCGCAAATGTACGTAAATTTTGAACATTGGTTTTTGCCATTTGACACGGCTATGAACACTTGGAAAGATATTCCTAGGAATAAGGACATAAAGCTTTACTGCGGGTTGGGAGTCTACAAAGCTGGTTCAGATGTCGACAGAGGCACGTGGAAGAATTCAAATGATATTTTGCAAAAAGAAGTGGAATATGCGAGAAAATCAGGCTGTGATGGGTTTATGCTGTTTTGCTATGGGTCTTTGAAACTACCACAAAGCCAAGAGGAAGTTAAAAATATGATGAAGGTTCTTAACAGCTAGACTATAGAACGATGCCAAAGCAGTGATTATTTTTTACACTTGTAATTTTTACATTGTATATTTTACCAAGTAAATTTTCATCTGATTTGACAAGCACAGGAGTGTAGTTTTTCGAGTAACCTTCAATGAATTCACCAATAGGTCGTTCAAACAAAACTTCTTCAGTTTTATTTACTTGGCTTGCTAAAAATTCTGAATTTAATTTTTCTGCAAGGGCAAGCATTATTTTAGTCCGGGAGTTCTTAACTTGCGGACTTATTTGATTTTTAAATTTTTCTGCACTTGTTCCAGGTCTTACAGAGTATGGAAAAACGTGAATTTTTGCAAAGCGAATTTTTTCTATAAAGTTAATAGATTTCAGAAATTCTTCATCACTTTCTCCTGAAAATCCAACCATTACATCTGTAGTAATGGAAGCGTTTTCAAAGCTGCTTCTGAGATTTTGGACAATAATTTCATATTCTTTTGTAGTATAGTGGCGGTTCATCCTTTTTAAAGTTTCATCGCATCCACTTTGTAGCGACAAGTGAAACTGAGGGCATAATTTTCCTATTTTTGCTAAACGCCGTATAAAATGTTCATCCATTTGTTCAGGTTCTAATGAACCAAGTCGAACTCGCTTTATTTTTTCAACTGACGCAACAACTTCTATAGCGTCACAGAGGTTTTTGCCGATATCTTGACCGTAACAAGAAAGGTTTATGCCAACTAGTACAATTTCTTGATATCCATTTTTTGCAAGATTTTCTATTTCGTCTTTTAAGCTCTCAAGACTTTTTGACCTTACCCGTCCCCTTGAGTACGGAATGATACAATATGAGCAAAACCTGTTACATCCATCTTCAATTTTTACAAAAGCCCTTGTTCTGTCATTAAAGTTTTCTATTTTGAAGTCATCGTACGTATTCAAGAAATTTTCTATACGAGAGATTTTATCTTGAGAATTTATAAATTTTTTAACCGCATCTATTATATTGTTTTTGTTTGCGTTTCCCACTATTATATCGGCTTCTGGCCAAGCAGAAACCTTTTCAGGAAAAGCTTGTGGCATGCATCCTGTTAGCACTACTATGGATTTTGGATTTTCCTTTTTCACTTTATGTAAAATCTTTCTAACTTTTTTATCGCTTTCAGCAGTGACAGTGCAAGAATTTACAATTATTATATCTGATTCTTTTAAATCATTTGTTTTTTCAAATCCATTTTTAATAAAACTTTCCAATATAGCTTGAGATTCATATTGATTTACTTTGCAACCGAGGGTAAAAATAAATACTTTCATTACTTTCTCCTAAAATTCGAGATTTTTTTATTTTTTTTGTCAGTTCACATAAAGTTAGTTTTATAGGCTTGACCTAACGAACTAATGCTGCTAACATAAATGTAAATAGTGAGTTTTACATTTTGGGAGGCACGATATGTATAAAGAAGACATTATACTATCTGATATTGAAACCGTAAAAAACTTTGTCACTTTTGCCAATAAGTTTGATTTTCCTGTAAATTTAATTTCAGAGCGGCATGTCATAAACGGCAAATCCATAATGGGAATATTCAGCTTAGACCTTTCACAGCCACTGCAGGTTGAAGTTGATGAAAGCTTTCCTGTTGAATTTAAAGAACAAATCAAAACCTTTAGGGTGAAAAAAGAAAACTAAAACATATTTTATTGAATTTTTTCAAATTAGTAAATCCATTTTGTTTTACGAATATGTAAAAACTGGTCTGAGAATTTATGAATATAGACCAGTTTTTTTATTTGGTACAATATGCAATAGAACTTTAAAAATTTGTGAGTTAAAACTTTAGTTTTTATTTAGAAAAAGTCTGTAAAGTTCGCTTTTAGAAAGGCCGGTTTCCTTAGCTGCAAGCTTAGTAGCTTGAGAAAGGCTTAATTTTTCGTTTAAAAATTTACCTACTGTTTTCACGGCTTCATCTTTTGAAACTGTAGTTACTTCGGCTTTGCTAAAGCCCTCCACTATTATTACTATTTCACCTTTGAGCGCGGTACTTTCTAACATATTGCAGGCGCCTTGCAACGTAGTCCTTATAACTTCTTCGTGTATTTTGGTGAGTTCTCTGACAATTGCGATTTTTCGGTCTCCTAAAGTGTCGTATAAATCATGTATGGTATTTTTAAGTTTGTGCGGTGCCTCGTAAAAAATCATAGTACGCTTTTCAAATTTTAATTCATTTAAATGTTCTCTGCGACTTTTTTTATTTACACTTAAAAAGCCCTCAAAAGTAAACCTTCCGCTAGAGATTCCGGATATGCATAATGCAGCTGTAAATGCACTGGGACCCGGTATTACAGTTACGGGTATGCCTTTTTCTTCGCAAAGTCTAACAAGCTTTTCACCAGGGTCTGATATAGCAGGCATTCCGGCGTCTGAGACCAATGCACAAGTTTCACCGTTTAAAATTCTTGTGCAAATAAATTCAGCTTTTTGTTTATCGCTATGCTCAAAGTAACTTATAAGAGGCTTTTTGATATTGAAATGATTTAAAAGCTTAAGGGTGACTCTGGTATCTTCTGCCGCTATAAAGTCTACACTTTTTAAAGTATCGATAGCTCTTTGCGAAAAATCTTGCAAGTTGCCTATGGGTGTGCCTACAATAATCAATTTACCGATCATTTTTATTTTCTCCGTTTTCCATATAAAATTCATAAATCTTTTTTAGCTCATCAGATTTATTTCCATTGTCATCTTCCATGATTAAAGCTGGCATCACAACAAGTCCAGGATTTCTGCCTCTTTTTCCTTCCAAAAGAAAAAGCTTGGGTAATGATGTGCGCCGCTGCTGTACAAATCTCAATCTCTTTGGTTCTATATTGTAATTTCTCATTGAAAGCATCACATCACAAAGCCGTTCGCTTCTTTGGCAGATGCAAAGCCTACCACCGAAATTTAAAAATTTTTCTGCCACTTTTACTACATCGTCTGTAGAACAAACAAGCTCATGCCGTGCTATTTTTTTATGTACCGAGTCATTAAGCAACCCCCTGCCCACAGCTTTATATGGAGGGTTGCAGACGACTAAATCATAGGAATGCTTGTAATTTTTGAGGTCATAATTTTTTATATCAGAATGCACAACTTCAATTTTGTCTGATAGATCATTAAGTTCTACAGAACGTTTAGCAAGGTTAAAGGCATTTTCTTGAATCTCAATTGCTGTTGTAAATTTTGGTGGAGTTTTAGTGTGCCAGAAAAGAGGAATTGTACCACAGCCTGTTCCGAATTCTGCTGCTTTTTCATATTTTTTAGGGCAGGCAAAATCCGCAAGAAGCAGCGTATCTGTAGAAAATTTGTGTTCATCCGACACTATCACTGATATGCCATTTCCGAGTTGTTCTAATTTTTCATTTGTCATAAAGTATCTCCGCATAGTTTTATATTAAAATAAGGCGAGAAATCCTCGCCTTAAATTTCATTGAAAGCAAATAATACGCATTATTCAGCTGGATTAGGAGCACTAACAGGGCAAACGCCAGCACATGCGCCACAATCGATACAAATTTCAGGGTCTATTACGTATTTTCCGTCACCTTCAGAAATTGCACCGACAGGGCATTGTGCTTCGCATGCTCCGCATGATATACATTCATCGTTAATTTTGTAAGCCATAAAGCACCTCCGTTAAGTTTAATGAATATATTTTATCATATTATTAAAAAAAATCAAGGTATTAAAGTTTTAAAATTCAAATGATTTCTTAGCTGCACAAGTCCTCGAGCAGAGAAGATAAATCAGATTGATTTTTTACCACAATGCCACCATTTAAAAGCATATTTTGGTCTGCTTTTGGTAAGCTGGATGTATGAACTTCAGTTACTTTTATGGGATTTTCATTGCCGTTTTCAAATACAGCAATGCTTCCATTGAAATCTTTAACAATATATGATAAACTACTATTTGAAGTGGTAGGTGGCGCTTCGGCTTTATTTACTTCTTCTTGTGGTTTCTTATATAAAACTATTGACAAAATTAATAAAAATAAAATTGCAAAAATTATGCCAAAAACTACTTTTTTTCGCACAATATCACCCCACAGTAAATCTTCATTAGCTGGTGATATTGTTTGGAAAAGTAAGTAATTTTATACATCAAAATTTTGAAATGCTTCGGCAGGGGACATAAATGAAAAATAAAAGAAATAAAAATAAATTTACACATAAACTTGTAACTATCATCAATGATAATTACTTTAGAATTGTAGCGGTTAAAGTTTTAAAAACTTTTTTAGTTATATTTCTAGTAATAGCTTTTTTTATGTTTAGCACAGGATTGGTTTATTTATTTCAAGTAGCAAATGATAAGGTAGAATATGACGTTAAGGCATCTAAGCTGTTGCTAAGCAGTATAGTTTACATAAATGGAGAAGACGGAAGCACTAAAGAATATACAAGAGCATATGATACTGAAAACAGAATTTGGGCTGATTTTGATAAAATACCAAAGCATATGAAAGATGCAATAATAGCTATTGAGGACAAAAGATTTTTTGAACATAGCGGCGTAGATTGGATTAGAACAGCAGGCGCTGCGATAAATTTAGTGACGGGGTCTGACACATATGGCGGATCAACTTTAACGCAACAATTGATAAAAAATTTGACAGGTGAAAATCAAACCAGCATAACAAGAAAAGTAAAAGAAATATTTAGAGCCTTAAATTTTGAAAGAGAAAACTCGAAAGATGAAATATTGGAAGCGTACTTAAATGTGGTTCACTTTGGGGCAGGATGCTATGGAGTACAGGCTGCAGCTAAAAAATATTTTGAAAAGGATATAGCAGATTGTTCAATAGCAGAATGTGCAACAATTGCCGGTATTACTCAAAACCCAACTGCATTTAATCCATTATTGCACCCTGAGAATAACAAAAAAAGGCGAGAAACTGTGCTTTACGAAATGTTTTCTCAGTCAAAAATCACAGAAGATGAATATAATAAAGCAATAGAAGAATCTAATAAAATGACTTTTAAAAATTCAACTTCTAAAAAGGGCGTACTTCCGGAGCATGTAAGAGATTGGTATACAGAAGCTTTGTTCAACGATGTAGTTAATGATTTGTCTCAGAAATACAAAATTAGTAAGTCTGCAGCGCAAAAAATGCTATATACGCAAGGTCTACAGATTTACAGCGCGATGAATGAAAAAGCCCAAAGGGCAGCTGAATCTGTCATATGGGATTCTAATATATTATCTGGAGATAAGAAGCTTGAACTTGGTTATTTGATGATGGATTTTAATGGTAGGATTTTGGCAAGTGTAGGTTCTAGAACGAAAAAAACAGCCAATAGTTTATTTGACAGAGCAAATTTTGCGAAACGACAACCGGGGTCTTCCATTAAGCCTATAGCGGTTTATGCTCCTGCGATTGACTTGGGGCTTTATGATTATAATTCAACGCTTCCAGATGCGCCTATAGAAAATTTCTACGGTATAGGAAAACCTGGTCCTAGGAACTGGTATGGAGGATACAAAGGTTCTGTGAGCTTACAGTGGGCAATAGAACAGTCAGCAAACGCACCTGCGGCACAAGTTCTGAGAAAACTTACTAATAGAAAAAGCTATGACTTTTTAACAAAGAAACTCTTTATGAGCAGCTTATCTGAAACGGATCTTGTATCTTCTTCGGCGCTGGCTTTGGGCGGGCTAAATGTCGGGGTTACAGTCAGAGAAATGGTAGCAGCGTTCCAAATATTTGGAAATGGTGGCATGTACAATAAGCCATTCACTTATTTTTATGTTTTAGATAGGAATGGGAAAATCCTCTTAGATAATCGGAATAATATTTCGACAAGAGCGATAAGCGAAAAAACCGCAACCGTAATGAATAGGCTGCTAAGAAATGTAGTAGTGAGCGGTACTGGTAGACTGGCCAATATAAAAAACTGGGAAGTAATAGGCAAAACTGGTTCTACAAACTCGAACAAAGATAGTTGGTTTGTGGGAGAAACGCCTTGGGCAGTAGCAGGAATATGGACCGGCTACAACCTTCCTAAAAGATTAAGCTCTACGGCGTATTCCAAACAAGTTTGGAAGGCAATAATGGAAAAATACCTTGAAGGAAAAGAGCAAAAGGATTATGTTTTAGATAACTCGGCCTTTGAGAGTGAACAGACTGAAGAAATATCTGAAAATGACGTGGAAAATAATGAACCAAATGTGAATACAGTAACATCAGAAAATAATATTTATGAATAAAATTGAATGTGGAGATGGTAATTAATATGAGCTTAATAGTGCAAAAGTTTGGAGGAACTTCTGTAGCGGACTCGAAGCTTATATTTAATGTTGCGAAAACTGTAACGAAGGCGTATGATGAAAATAATGATGTGGTAGTTGTTGTTTCGGCGCAGGGAGATATGACAGATCAGCTGATATTTAAAGCTAATGAAATAAATAAAAAAGGCTCAAAAAGAGAAATGGATATGCTGTTATCGGCAGGAGAACAAATCTCAGTAGCACTTGTTGCAATGGCGATAGAAAAAATGGGTTACCCGGTAGTATCGCTTTTAGGCTGGCAGGCGGGCGTTATGACCAGCTCAACTTATGGAAGCGCATTAATTACGAAAATAGACCCCGCGAGAATAAGAAAAGAACTTGATAAGAGAAACATAGTTATAGTTGCAGGCTTTCAAGGCTTAAATAAGTACTATGATGTAACAACTTTAGGCAGGGGAGGGTCAGATACAAGCGCCGTGGGGATTGCTGCGGTTTTGAATGCGGATGTATGTAGGATATATACAGACGTTGATGGTGTGTATACTGCCGACCCGAGGAAGGTAAAAAATGCGAGAAAACTTTCTTATATTTCATACGATGAAATGCTAGAGCTAGCAAATATGGGAGCACAGGTGTTAAACAATAGATCGGTTGAAATAGCTAAGAAACACAATATAGAAATTGAAGTGCTTTCCAGTATGGAAGATTTACCCGGCACTGTAGTTAAGGAGGCAAGCGGTATGGAAAAAATGCTAATTAGTGGAGTTGCAAAAGACGATGGTATAGCGCGCATTACGATAATGGGTGTGCCGGACATTCCGGGCTGGGCGTTTAAGATATTTTCAAAGCTTTCGTCTAAAGGAATAAATGTGGATATAATATTACAATCTACAGGTGGAGAAAACACGAAAGATATTTCATTTACTGTAAGAGAAGAACAGCTTGACGATGCAGTAGAAATTTTAAATGAGTATTGTAAATCTATAGAAGGTAGCTTTGTAACGTACGATAGGAATGTATCGAAAGTGTCCGTGGTAGGAGCCGGCATGGAGAGCCACCCTGGTGTTGCGGCAAAAATGTTTGAAGCACTTTTTACAGCACAGATTAATATTCAAATGATAGCAACAAGCGAGATAAAGATTTCTGTTTTACTGAACCAAAACGAAGCAGATAAAGCTGTAATTGTAATCCACGATACTTTTTTTGATACACCAGCTATTTAAAGTTAGAAAAATTTGAGCAGTGGCTGGTTTCTTTTACTACAGAGCTTTGGTGACTTTTGAGGCTAGCCAATGAAACTGCTTTTTATTTAGAAAAGGAGATGTATTATTTTGTTAAAAAGTGAAGACATAAAAAAATTATGTGAATCGGCGAAAATAATGATGCAGGAAAACGAACTTGAAAATTTTGCAGATGATTTGAACGACATGCTAGCGTTCATTAACACTGTGAATGAAAAGGACTTTGATGTTGAATTTAATGGATTTGATGATGAGATTGAAAACCTTGCTGAAGATGAAATCGGAAAATCATTAACTCATGAAGAAATATTCAAAGATGTTGACAATAGAGACAACTTCTATGTAGTAAAGGAAAGGGAGATGTAATATGGTCAGTGGAAAGAGCCGTATAAAACATATTCATGAATTGCTAGAAAAAAGAGAAATCACCTGTACTGAGCTGACTGAGGGGTATTTAAGCGCAATAGAAAAAGATGATGAAAAGTTAAAATCATATGTGAGTGTGACTAAAGAACATGCTCTGAATACAGCCAAAAAAGTAGATGAGAAACTTTCAAGGAAAGAAAAACTTTTACCGCTTGAAGGTATCCCTATGGCACTGAAGGATAATATTTGCACAAAAGGCATAAAAACGACTTGTAGCTCCAATATGTTAAAAAATTATATCCCACCATACGATGCTACAGTCTGGGAAATTTTAAAATCTCAGGATGCTGTTCTGCTAGGCAAAACTAATATGGATGAATTTGCCATGGGATGCTCGTGTGAAACTTCTTATTTTGCAAAGACAAATAATCCTCATGACTGTAACAGAGTCCCGGGTGGAAGTTCTGGAGGCTCAGCTGCAGCAATAGCTGGAAATTTAGCGGCATATTGTTTAGGTTCAGACACTGGCGGGTCGATAAGACAACCCTCTAGCTTTTGTGGCATAGTGGGGCTAAAGCCAACCTATGGGTCGATATCGCGGTATGGACTGATAGCACTGGCATCTAGTTTAGATCAAATTGGGCCTATGACGAGAAGTGTTGAAGATGCCAGCATAATATATGATGCTTTATCGGTTAAAGATCCTAGAGATATGACAAGTTGCGGTAAGGTAAATGCTGAAAGTCACATGCATTTAAATGATGATTTAAAGGGCATGAAAATAGGAATTTTGAAGCAATATTTTGAAGGGGTAAAAGAGGAGATAAGGGCTGCAATAGATGATGCCATAAAAGTTTACAAATCTCTCGGTGCGGAAATAGTATACCTCGATATGCCAGATGTAAAATATTCTTTGCCGATATATTACATTTTAGTTTGTAGCGAGGCTGCATCGAACTTAGCTAGACTTGACGGCATACGTTATGGGCACAAAGCTACTTCATATAAAAATATGGATGAGTTTTTTATTAAAGACAGGGCAGAAGGCTTTGGGGACGAAGTTAAACGTAGAATTTTGCTGGGCACTTACTTTCATATGAAAGATAACTATGAGATTTACTATAAAAAGGCATTAAGAATCCGAAGTGCAATTATTGAAATGTTTAATAATGCCTTCAAAGAATGCGACGTACTTATAAGCGCTACTGTAGCTGAGACTGCATTTTTGCACGACTTTAAGCCAGATGATCAGATGCAGGCTTATTTAACGGACATATGCACAGTGCCTGTAAATATTGCTGGACTTTGCGCTGTATCGGTTCCGTGCGGAGTGGATCAGAACAAATTACCCATAGGCATGCAACTGATAGGTGATCGTTTTTGCGAATATAAAATTTTAAATGCAGCTTATAAGTTTGAGCAGATGCAATGTGGCAAAAATTACAAGGAAGTAGACATGGGGGTGAGGTTGTGAGTTTATTTGAAAAATATGAATTAATTTGCGGTTTAGAAACTCATATAGAGCTATTGACTAAAAGCAAAATTTTTTGTAGTTGTGCAACTTCATTTGGAGACATACCAAATACACATGTTTGCCCGATCTGTTTAGGGCATCCGGGCGTTTTGCCCAGGCTTAATGGTAGAGTTCTAGACTTTGCGATAATGGCAGGCATTGCGACAAACTGTGAAGTAGAAAAGACTATTGGCTTTGACCGCAAAAACTATTTTTACTGTGACTTACCGAAGGGTTACCAGATAACTCAAAATAAGTTCCCAATATGTAAGGGCGGATATATAGAGCTTGAAAAGGGCAAGAAAATAAGGATTAACCACATACACATTGAGGAAGATGCCGCAAAGCTCACGTATAAGGGTCAGAATATACTTATAGACTACAATAGAAGTGGTGTGCCGCTGATAGAAGTAGTTTCAGAGCCGGATTTAAATGATCTATTAGAAATAAAAGAGTACCTTTCTAAACTTCAGCACCTTATGAGATACATAGGAGTGTCGGACTGTAAAATGCAAGAAGGTTCAATGCGTTGTGATGTGAACATTTCTGTTAGAAAAGTCGGCGAAAAAGAACTTAATATGAAAACAGAAGTGAAAAATGTAAACTCAATATCTCACATTTTAAAAACAGTTGAGTATGAGTTCAAACGGCAAGCAGAAATGTTAGATCAAGGTGAAGTTGTTTCTAAAGAAACAAGGCGATATAATGAACTTTCAAAAAAGACTGAAGTTATGCGCAAAAAGGAAGAACAGAGGGAGTATAAATATTTTAAGGAGCCAGACATACCGCTTATAAATATTTCGGAGGAAAAGGTAAGTAGCATAAGAAAATTGATGCCGGAAATGCCGCAAAAGAAAATAGAGAAATTTACAAGCGAGTATGGACTAAGTGCCTTGCAGGCTAAAACGTTGATTAAATATCGTAAAGTAGCGGACTGTTTTGAAGAGGTTTGTGATGGAGTAGAAAATAAAAAAATAGTAGCAAATTTCTTTATAAATGAAATCTTTGAGAGTTTAGACACAGAAGCAAAAAAACAAGATTTTCTCTTACCGGTAAAGGTGGAAAGTTTAAATAAACTTATGAAACTTTTAGATAGCGGCAAAATAACTGTCAGTTTTGCAAAAGAAATTTTTGAAACAATGGTGCAAAACAATGAAAATGTAAATGTACAGCTGGATGAAAGTAAAATAGAAAGTTTTGATGAAAGAAAAATCAAAGAGATTTGCATGTTAGCGATAAAAGAGAATCAAAAAGCTGTGGATGATTATAAAAGAGGAAAGAAGAATGCAATAAATATTTTAATTAAAGATGCAATGACCAAATCAAATAGGGCAGCCAATGGCAAATTAATTTTAGAGACGTTGAAAAATTTGATAAAATAGACTGTACTAGCACTTACCGCCTTTTTTTTGCATAAGATTAAGTATTATGCAAATGAGGTGGTATTTGTGCTTTTAGGGACGATTTTAGCGGCAATTCAAAATTTTTTATTTTTTGTATTACATGTTACAGGACCGGGCTCGTTTCCGCAACCGTTATCGGAAAAAGAAGAGAAGAAATATTTAGTTGAAATGAAGCAAGGAGATAAAAGAGCAAGGAGTAAGCTGATTGAACATAACTTAAGGCTGGTTGCGCATATAGTAAAGAAGTATTATTCTTCAACAAATGACCAAGACGATTTAGTTTCTATAGGGACTATAGGATTAATAAAAGCAATTGACAGTTTTGATTTGTCGAAGGGGATAAGGCTTTCTAGCTATGCGGCAAGATGTATAGAAAATGAAGTGTTGATGTTTTTTAGAAACAGTAAAAAAAGTGCACAGGACGTTTCGATGAACGAACCTATAGATACAGATAAGGATGGAAATGCTTTGGTGCTTATGGACGTTATGTCTATAGAAGACTGCATAATAGATGAATTAGACACTAAGATAAAATCTGAGAAGTTGCTATCTTATATGGATGAAGTGCTAAGCGATAGAGAAAAAAGAGTTATTTTGCTGAGGTATGGCCTAGATGGCAATCAACAGCTTGCTCAGCGGGAAGTAGCTAAAATCTTAGGTATATCGCGCTCGTATGTATCTAGAATAGAGAAAAAAGCTTTATCTACGCTCAATAAAAGGTTTAATAGAAGTAAATTTTGATATTACATGAAAATTTTGAAGAAAATTGTGATAATTGTCTTTTATTAAAAGATTTTATAGACAATAGTGTAGCAGATTGCAAATTTACATTTATTTGTTTTTTTGATATAATACTTAATGGCATATTATGAAATAGAGGGATAGAAAGTGTCAGAAATAGAAAAAGAGAAAAAAAAAGAAAATATTTTAGTTTCGGTAATAGCGCCAATAAGAAATGAAGAAAATTATATTGAGAATTTTTTAAATTCGTTACTTTCTCAAGATTTTCCTAAAAAAAACCTTGAAGTAGTTTTAGTAGATGGTATGTCGGAAGATAAAACTTTGGACATTATTAATAGCTTTAGAGGAAAATTTACTCAGCTGAAAGTTTGTAGTAATCCTAATAAAACTGTACAGTATGCTCTGAACATAGGCATAAGAAATGCAAGCGGTTTTTATATTGTTAGGATGGACGCACACTCTGAATATAGTAAAGATTACATATCCAGCTGTGTTGAATGCTTAAAAAACACAGGAGCTGATAATGTAGGTGGCCCGATGATAGCTAAAGGCAAAACGAAGGTCCAAAAAGTTATTGCTGCGGCTTACCACAGCAAGTTTGCACTGGGTGGTGGCAAGTTCCATGACGAACATTACGAAGGTTATGCAGACACTGTATATTTGGGTGCGTTTAAGAAAGAAACATTAGAGAAACTTAACATGTATGACGAGCGCTTACCTAGAAGTGAAGACGATGATTTGAATTTTAGATTAATTGAATCAGGCGGAGAAATATTCATAACACCAAAAATAAAGAGTGTATATTATCCCAGAAGCTCTTACAAAGAGCTATTTAGACAATATTATGAGTACGGGCTTTTCAAAGTGGCTGTTATAAAAAAACACAGAAAACCTGCAAGAATATCTCATCTAGTGCCGGCAAGTTTCGTTTTATTTATGATTTTATTTGGGCTTTTATCCTTTTTATCAAAACCGGCTATGTGCATCTTTTGGAGCATTGTGACATTGTATTTTATTTTAAATATATATTATTCCTTTAAAAATAAGTATTTAAGCTCTTTTTCTGACAAATTAAGACTAGTGTTTGTACATTTTATTTTACATATATCTTATGGGTTGGGGTTTATTGTGGGAATATTTAAGTTCTTGAATAAAAAATTGTAGGAGAAAAATATTGAAACCGGAAAAGACAGTAAATTTTTCAAAAGATGAGATGCGAAACTTACAACTAAAAAATTTAGAGATGCTATTATATTTTAAAAATTTTTGTGATGAAAATAATTTAACTTTTTACTTTTGTGGGGGTTGCTGTATAGGCGCTGTGCGGCATGGTGGTTTTATCCCATGGGACGATGACGTAGATGTATTTATGAAAAGAGAAGACTATGAGAAACTGGGAGAACTTTGGAACAAAAAAGCAGATACCGAAAAGTACTCATACTGTCGTCCTAGTGAGGCTAAAAACTATAGAAACCTTTTTGCAACTATAAATGACAATAACACAACGTTTATTAAAACTCATCAGGCGTCTCTTGATATAAACCATGGTCTGGTTTTGGACATCTTACCTCTTGATGGTTACCCGAATTCAAAATTAAAACGAGCAAATCAAATTTTCTGGGCGCTGGTATATTCGCTTTTTTGTGCTGAAATGGTACCTGAGAATCATGGGAAGCTCGTAAAAGCAATAGGAAAAGTAGGACTAATGCTTTTTAGATCTTCAAAAACCAGGTATAAGATTTGGAGCTTTGCGGAGAAGAAAATGAAACAATATAAAATTTCAGATTGCGATAATATCACAGAGCTGTGTTCGGGACCTTTTTATATGATGAAAAAGTACCCTAAGAGTGCATTTGATAAGCCGGTTTACAAAAACTTTGAGGGCTATGAAATGCCTTTGCCGTGCGGCTACGATACATATTTGAAGACAGCTTTTGGAGAGTATTTAAAACTTCCGCCAAAAGAAAAACGGGTACCTCATCATGACGTGGTGTTTTGTGACTTAAACAACAGCTATAAAAAATATAAAGGAAAGTATTATTGCGTGGAGGGAGAAAAATGATATTTGGGGCAATTTTAGCAGGCGGAGTAGGTTCAAGGATGAATATAGCGGACATGCCTAAACAGTTTTTGCCGCTGGGAGAGAAACCTATAATAGTACACACTATTGAGAAATTTTTATTGAACGATAAATTTGACAAAATCTATGTAGGCGTGCATGCGGACTGGCTTTTGCATATGTCTGACTTATTGAAAAAATATAATTTAACTGATGAGAGGATTGAACTGGTAAGAGGCGGCAAAGACAGAACAGAAAGCATATTAAATATAATAAAGAAGATAGAGAATGATGAGTCGCTGAGCTTATCTGATAATGATATCATTGTCACGCATGATTCAGTGCGCCCGTTTGTGACAAGCAGGATTATAGATGAAAATATAAATATGGCTTTAAAGTTTGGTGCTTGTGGTACGGTTGTTAGCTCAGTTGATACGATAATAACCTCAAAGCAAGGGGACACAATAGATTCGGTGCCGGAAAGAAGCACTATGTATCAAGGGCAAACTCCTCAAAGTTTTAACTTAAAATTAATTAAAAAGTTGT
>OJNI01000020.1_pt1 | contig 108815 bp, 138 predicted proteins | sample 1597441 | NCBI WGS metagenome assembly OJNI01 (sample SAMEA2452131, study PRJEB22498) | human gut metagenome | reverse complement strand
AGGCTCAATATGACTCTCTAACGAAAGAACGTTCTTCGACCGATACAAAGGTAGAGGCAGCGAGGAAGAAGCGTAAAGCAGCACAGGAACTGTCTTCACAGTACACTGCCGAAGCCAACCGCCTCACGGCTATTCTGAAAGGGACTGTAAAGTGTCCGAAGTGTGGAACGGAGTTCGTGACATCAGATGAAACGGTTGACGTTCCTACTACTCGGAAAAAGATTGAAAGCCAGAAGAAGGAAGCCGAGACCCAGGAAAACCTTGCGAAAACAGCGTTGGAAGAACTTAACTCATTCGAAGAACGAGTGAAGAAGTACGACGACAAGTTCATGAAGATACGTGTTCAGGAACAGGGTACAGTCAGAGCCATTCGTGAGGTTCAAACGGAGATAACAAAAATCCGTGGGGAGATAACCCGAAGCAACCAAATGATACTCTCCTACCAAGAAGATATCAAGCATCAAGAAGGGATTCAATCACGTTGTAACAGTGAGAGCGAACAGTTGGTTGAACAACTTGAAAAGGCTGAACAGGCTGAAATGGAAACCAAGGAAGCCGAACTGGAAGGTCTTGTTGCCCTGACGAAAAAGAAACTCGAAAAGGCAAACAAGGAATACGGGGATTGCGAGAAACAGGTATCAGACATGGTACAGTGGGGATTGCGTTTCAAGGAGTTCAAGATGAGCCTTGCTTGTGAGCAGTTACGGATAATTCAGAACTTCGCGAATATGTCCTTACAGAAGCAGCGTTCAGAACTTCGCCTGTCAATAGACGGGTTCAAACGTAATGCGAAGGGGAAAATCAAAGAGGAGATAACTGTATCAGTCATCAATGGCGAGGGCGAATATAAATCATTCTGGTCGTTTAGCGGAGGCGAGAGAGCAAGAATTGAAATGGCTTTGATACAAGCATTTCAGGAAATGATTAACGGAACGAACCAATGGGGAGGGCTTCACTTCCTAATGATTGATGAGGTTCTTGAGGGCACAGACCCGTTGGGCTTGGCTCTTCTACTTGAGTCAATGAGCGACGTTCATCATCCTGTATATGTAATCAGTCACGTCATGAATATTCGTGCTGGTGTAACCACTCTCACCGTCGTGAAGGAAAACGGTTACAGTTATATAGAATAATATGGAAAAGAAGCAAACAGTTATCGGAGTAGACCCAGGAAAACAGGGGTTTATCACGGTGATGAAAAGTACAGGTATCAAGCACTATCCGATGCCAAAGGTAGGGAAGGAACTTGACCTTCATGAACTGTCAGAATTGATTATTCAGATATCGGAGGAGTGTGACATCAATAACACGGTTGTCGTGATAGAGGATGTTCACGCTCTACCACGTTCTGCTGCGGGTGCTACGTTTACTTTCGGGGGAGTATGTTATGCGCTTCGAATGGGGTTCATCATGTGTGGCTTGAGGATAGTGTTGGTGACTCCTAAGAAGTGGCAGAAAGAAATGTACGAGGGAATCAAGCCGAACCCCGACAAGAAAGTGATGTCAGTGCTTGCCGCGAAGCGGTTGTTCCCTCGACAGGATTTACGTCGGACGGAGAACTGCACGAAAGCCGATGACAACTTGACTGACAGTTTATTAATCGCTGAATATGGGAGGAGACATTATCTATGAAATATGTATTGTGCTGCCCGAATGAAGCCTGTGAACTTCATGACGTGGCGTTTACTCCGGGAAAATACGTGATGAAGTACAGTAAAGAACTCAAGAAGATGGTTCCTACTATCGTGGGGAAGCCGTATGAGTGTTCTAACTGTCGCGAACAGATGGTTTTTACAGAAGTTGAGAGCACTATACCAGAGTTCAGCGTTGGCGTCTTTAAGGGATTGCCTGACGACAAAAAGAAGGAGATACTGCGCCAGCGGTTTGACAGGGAACTGAAGCGTGGTGCTGCCGATGAGAAAGAACAACGAAAGAAGAATGCAATAGAAAAAATGATTGGTTATGGAAAATAACGCTGCTAAGAAAGAGTTTCTTGACGCTTGTCGAGGACTTGTAATGAATTGTGACTGTAAGATACTCGTGGTGGAAATCATGGGTGAGTTCCGAGCCTACGTTGCTCCGGAGGTACGGTTGAAGACACGTGAATGTCGATACAATGAAGTACGGGACGCTCAAGAGGTTACACCGCTACTCGCAAACATCGGGCATAACTTCGCCAGTGGAATGACGGAACAGAGGCTTCGTGAGCGAATTCAGTCAGTTCACAAAGAGGATTTCAAGTTTGGAACGGATAATTACTTCTGGATTACCAAAGTGTCCTTGAACCAAGATTAGAGACTTTCATTTTGAATTATTATCTTTGTACCAATAAAGATAACAACGAGTGAAAACTTTAACAAAATCAAGGAATAACGATGGGTACAGACATGATTAATCCTGCTATCGAGACAGGAAAGAGCATTGGAGATTTCGGAATGATGGCTATTACAGCCGGATTCTTTTTGGTGCTGTCAGCACTGATGTGGGTAACTTTCTTCCGTTGGTTCATGAAAGTCATTAACGACACAATGAGCGCACAGCGGGAAACTTTCAAAGAACTGTTGGCTGAGACGAGGAATCAAAACATTCAACTCAGTAACATATCCGAGGGACTTGTCCCCGAGACGCAGATGCGTATCAAGACGGTCACGAATATGGCGTTCGACCTTGCGGTTGAAAGGGTGTGCCGTATTATTAAGAGGGTTCGTGAAGAGAACCATATCTCGGATAAGGAAGAAACAGCGAAGAAGATAAGACAGTTGCTGACGAACTTACATGAAGACCGAAATTCCAAGTTTGACTGTTTTACGTTCCGTGGCAAGAAGTTGTCTTCCTATACGAATACGAAATGGATTGAACAGGTGGCAAAGGTAGTCGAGTCGGAAATATATAATGATAAAGGGGTGAACAACCTGCGTGCCTTCACCAACGTCGAAGCAGCGTATGCTAAAATCCGACTCGAACTTTACCACAATATGATGGAAGATTAAACCGAAAATTGGACGTTAAGCGTTAAAAGGCTGGGGAGATTGTAGAAATTTCTTCAGCCTTTTGAAGATTTTCGGGGAAAACTCTTTGGAATTTCATGAGAATCTATTACCTTTGTAGTGTCATTAAAAATCAAAGGTTATGAAAAAGTTCAATATTCAATACAACGGAGGTGATACTTTCACAGTTGAAACAACATCAGCAAGAGAGGCTGCTCGTATCGCGAGAAGAACTGGTAGAGATTTGATGAAGTATAACAATCATTCATCATTGTATTGGGTATGGGACGAGGAAGAAGAAAATCTTCTGTATAGGGTTTCCACATTTAAATCGGGGAATCGTACAGTCACCACAATTACGAATTGCACCAAAAATAAATAATTTCGTTATGGCAAAATTAAGTCAAGAAAAGATTAACAGCCTGAGAGCCGAGTTGGTGGCTCTCAATAAGGCTTATCGTGAGGGCAATCCTCAAATATCAGATGTTGATTACGACCACATGGTTGAAACTCTGAGAGTAAACAGTCCGGAGGACGAGTTCTTCAAGAAAGGTATCGTAGAGGAAGCCACCGACCGTATGGAGCCGTTGCCTGTCCCTATGTACAGCCTCGAAAAAATCAAGACAATCAAGGACTTCCGCAAATGGTTACAGAAGATGTTTGCTGCAGGTTGTAAGGAGATTGTCGCCACTCCTAAATTTGACGGAATAAGCCTTGTCGTTGATGAAGACGATAAGAGAGCGTGGACTCGTGGTGATGGTGTAGAAGGACAGTTGTCAACGAAACACTTCGACCGTATGTTCAATGGCGAGGGCGAGCATCCGGAACCACACCTTATGCACACGTGGGGCGAGGCTATCATGAAGAAGAAGACCTTTGCCCACCTCAAGGACAACCAAGCCGACTTCGCCTATAAGAACGCTCGTAATATGGTTGCCGGAATATTCAACTCTCCGGACGGTTGGAACAACCGCTTTATGGCGAACGTGGACTTCGTGCGTTATGGCTCCGACCTTACAGGCGACAAGTCAAGCGTTCTCGAAGAATTGAAAAGAACGTTCCATAATGTTACTCCGTATGTCAGTTTCTTGATTGAAGAGATAATGGAACTCGACGATGAGGAAATGAACCTGTTGCTTGATGAGGAACTTCATGACAGGTTTGATGCTGAATACAAGATTGATGGCGTGGTGATAGAAGTCGATGAAGAAAGCGTCCGTGAACAACTGGGACGGCTTCCTAACGGAAATCCCGCCTATGCTATTGCGTTCAAGAAGGAAGAGTGGTGTGACGTGTACCAGACAAAGGTTATCAGTATAGAAAAGGGAATAGGGAAGACAGGTGTTCTGAACCCTGTAATCATCATCGAACCCGTTGAGATTAACGGAGCAACCGTATCCCGAGCCACAGCGTATAATGCAGCCTACCTGATTGACCAGCATATCTGTGAGGGAGCGTTCATCGAAGTAACACGTGGAGGAGACGTTATCCCTAAACACTTGAAGACGATTGAGTACAACGAGAATGCGTACACCGATATGATGGATGACCTTGTTATCTGTCCGTCCTGTGGTGAACCGCTTAAATGGAACGAAACGCACGTTGACCTTGTATGCTCAAATGAGTCGTGCAAGGAAAGAGTAATCTCTGGTATGGTGTATTTCTTCCGCACGATGGGTTGCGAACAGTTTGAAGAGCCTACGATACGTCGTTTGTATGGACATGGCTATAAGACGATAGACACAATTCTTGAGTCACACGTTGCGGAGTTCCAGAACCTGTTAGGGAAGTCAAAGGGGAAGACCGTTTCAAGTCAGATTGAAAAGGTTCTTGCCGGAGTACCGTTGGCTCGTTACCTAACAGCCATAAATGTATTTGACGGAAAGATTGCTGAGGCGACCTGCCAGAAAATTTTAGACGGCTTGGATGAGAGAGTAATCGAAAAATTAAGAAATTCTTATCGTGATGAGTTTACAGCGGAGTTTGCTGTCGCTTTAAAGCACGAATGTGAACTTATTCCGGGAATAGGTGAGGTGCTGGCTTTGACTTTCGTAAAGGGGTTAAAAACGTATATTTCGAGGGGAAAAGACAGAAGAGTCGTTATTACTTATGTACAGTCGCCAAAGGTTGAAACTCCTGATGGGGGATTTAAAAAGGTGTGTTTGACGGGTTTTAGAGATAAGGAACTTGAAAAGATACTTCCTCAGTTTGGTTACATTGTAGCGAATGGAGTGTCAAAAGATTTAGATTTGTTGGTGACAGCCGATATGAATAGTTCATCATCAAAGATGAAGAAAGCGTCTGAGTATGGAATTAAAATAATTTCGAGAAAAGATTTTGAAGATATGGTAAAATGATAATTAAAGGTTACATATATTGCGTCACCTGTCTGCCCACTGGGAAACTGTACTTTGGGCAGACAGTGATGTCGATTGAAGAGAGGTGGAGACATCATAAAGGTTCTACTCAACGAGGCTCCGACCATAAGTTTCACCGAGCCATTCGAAAGTATGGCGAGGAGAACTTTACAGTCGAAGAGGTCATGACTGTTTCCGCTCCTACGAAAGAGATTCTGAAGAAGAAACTTGACTACGTTGAAATGAGGCTTATAAAGCGGTTCAACACTAAGATTGACGGGTACAATTCGACAGATGGTGGGGATGGTGGATTATTGGGATATGTCTTTTCTGAAGAAACGAAACGGAAAATATCCCTGTCAAGAATTGGGGCAAAGAATCCAAATTTTGGGAAACATTTGAGCAAGGAGCATCGAAGAAAAATTTCTGAAGCCCAGAAAGGAAAAGTTTCGCCAACAAAAGGGAAAACTTTGTCTGAGGAACATAAAAGAAAACTTTCAATTTCTCATTCCGGAAAGAATTGTTATATGTATGGTAAGAAGCACTCCGAAAGAGTGAAGAAGAAAATTTCTGAATCTTTATGCGGTGAAAGGAATCCTTTCTTTGGAAAGAAACATTCCGAGGAAACAAGAAAGAAAATGTCTGAAGCGAAAAGGAGGAATCGTTATGAGATATTGGTATAGAGACCATGATTGGTGGTACATTGGCTTTTCCTACGACCCTGCGCTGGTGGCTTCTGTAAAGAAGTTCGCTGGTGCGGGATACAATCCCCAAAACAGGGAGTGGTACATTCCGTTCTCACTTGTCACGGTGAACCCGTTGAAGAAGTGGTTAGAAGAGAACGGATTCAAAGAGGGAATGAACTACGTTCCCTCTCGTCGTGTGATTGATTATGAGGAACCCGAAGAGGTGATAACAGCCGAGGAAGTTGAGCAAGCCTGTAAAGAGATAGGAATGAAGCGAATTCCCCGTCCCTATCAGTGCGAGGGGGTTGCCTATATGATTAATCACGGGAACTGTATCAATGGAGATGACTGTGGGTTGGGTAAGACAGCCCAGACGATTATCATCATTGAACTACTCGGAGCGTTTCCAGCTCTGATAGTTACCCCAGCGTCCGTGAAGTACAATTGGAAGAAGGAATGGGCGAAGTGGATGCCTGACCGAAAAGTAGGTGTAATCGAAAGGAAGCGAAAGTTCGACCCTGCCGTATGGGACAGCGATGTTGTGATTATCAATTACGATGTGCTCGGGGAACGTAACATGGAGAAGCCGACTGCCAAGTTCAAGGAACTACTCAAGAAGTATTGGGGAGCCTGTGCCTTGGACGAGATACACTTCTTGAAGTCTGAAAAGGCTCTTCGAACCAAGATGGCGAAGAAGATAACCAAGCGAATAGAACACGTATGGGGATTGACAGGTACGCTGACTCAGAATAAGCCAGCCGACCTTATACAGCCGTTCAAGATAATTAGACGGTTTGATGACATCTTCGGTGATACGTTGGAGTTCAAGTTTCGTTACTGTAACGGGAAACAAACCGCATACGGGTTCGACGACAGTGGGTTCAGTAACCTCGAGGAACTTCATGAACTGTTACGAATGGGCGGTTACATACGACGGAATAAGAGGGACGTTCTTGAGGAACTCCCACCGCTGGTAGAGCAAACAGTTGACGTTCCTATTGTGAATCTCAAGGAGTACAGGCGAGCCGAGTCAGACCTGTTAGCGTATCTTGAGAAGATAGACATCGAGAAGGCAAACAATGCCGTGAACGCTCCTCACCTTGTAATGATTAACACGTTGAAATCCCTGTCGGTGAAAGGGAAGTTGCCGTTCATGCAATCGTATATCAAGGATTGGTTAGAGGCGAATGAAGACGAACAGTTAGTGGTCTTTGGTGTACACCGTGAACCGCTCCAGGAACTGGCGAAATACTTTAAGGCTCCGATAATACAGGGTGGGGTCTCGGCTGATAAGAAGCAACAAATCGTGAACGAGTTTTCACAGAGGAAACATCGGTTACTCTTTGCGAACATTCAGTCGGCTGGTACAGGTACAGACGGTCTTCAGGACAACTGCTCGAACCTCTTCTACATTGAACTGCCTGACAAGTCAACCGACCTGGAACAAACGAACAGTCGTCTTGAGCGAATGGGGCAAAAGAATAGTATAAATATCACCTACCTATTATCACTCGACACGATAGACGTTGAAATGAGAGAAACCGTTAAGGATAAGAGCCTTATAACAGGGGTGGTGAACAGGGGGCAAAGCGAGAATGAACTATTGGCAAGGAAATTCTTACAAAAACATCTGAAATGACGGAAACTCGAGCCATCGGGAGACGTTATGTAATTATCAAATAATTTAGTGATAACAATGGACAAAATTCAATTCAAAGCAAAGTTCTTCGGTACGAAAGAACGTAAAGGACAAATCAAGAAACAGGCAGAATTCGTTATGGCTGTCAGTGAAGACAAAGTTGAGGATGCTCTCCGGTTACAGGGGTGGCAAACCATACACGGCTTAAAGATAAGAAAGGTTGAGTGATATGGTTCCAAAAGAGAGGATTAACATAACAATATTCACCGACGGAAGTTGTAACGCAAAGAGCGACCGAAAATTAGGTGGGTTCGGGGTGTACATTCCTTATGGAAATCAGGAGATACACCTGAGAAGAGGCTTTTGGAACACGACGACCTCCCGTATGGAGATGAAAGCGTTGCTGGCAGCGATACAGATGATAGACCCAGACGTCTATACAAAGGTTCATGTCGTAGCCGACAGCGAGTTCGTGGTAAATGCCTTCAAGAAGTCCCTACTTTCACAATGGCGAGCCAACGGGTGGTGGGGAGTTAAGAATCCTGAACTTTGGAAAGAAATCCTGAAAGAAATTGAAAGCCGTCGAAAGATGGTGTTCGGTATATCACACATCAACGGACACGGGAAAGACCTGTCCGACCCGTTGGTTTACGGTAATGCCTGTGCGGACGCTCTGGCGAATTATAAGACGCAAGACAGTTACGTTCAGGACAGACCGCTTGAGGGGTTCAGTTGGTTCTACCATGATGGCTCTGACGCTGTTTTCCCTGAAAAGACTGAGATGTTTGAACAACTGAATAAGATGGGAGACGTGAACATTATAGGCGATTGCTTCTACGCAAGTGAAGAGGAGTTGTTTGAACGGGTTAATGGAACATATCTGTTTGAGCCGTATTATAATGGGCAATTGGACATCGATTATAAAGTAGAAAAGATTTAGTATATGGCGAAATTAGATGAGTATAAACAAGCGATAGTTGACGAATACCAAAGTACGAACAGGAACATTTTCGTCAGTGCAACGGCAGGGAGTGGAAAGACATTCACTCTCTGTAAGTTAGCGGAGATAACTCCTCCTATAAAGAGTTCAATATTCTTGGCGTTCAATAAGTCAATCGCAGAGGAGTTGGGTCAGCGACTCCCAAGAACCGTAAAGGCTTCCACCCTGCATTCGTGTGCGCTGTCAAGCCTGTGTAAAGCGTTCAGTCTGAATTTTGCGTTGTCGGATTCAAAGAACTTCAATCTGGCAAAAGAGAAGATGAACTTCAAAGGGGTTCACTCGAAGCGTATTCCGGGAATGATAATGAAGATATGTAGGCTCTACGACCTCATGCGTTTTAACCTCGTACAAGACGATGTAGAGGCAATAATATCATTGGGTGAGAGGTACGGTGAAGAGGCTGACGAAAATCTCGCTAAGAGAGCAATAGAACTCCGTATGCTCAATAAAAAGATTGCTGATAATTACTTCCTAAAAGGTGGGTCGGGGAAACTTCCTATGGACTTCACTGATATGTTATACTATGCGACTCAATACGTTCATCGGGATGACTTCAAACAGTACAATGTCGTTATGCTTGACGAGTGTCAGGATATCAGCCCATTACAGTTTGAGGTCGTGAAGATGTGTAAGACACCACGAGGTCGCCTGATAGCGGTGGGGGATGAAAAGCAATCAATCTATTCATTTATGGGGAGTAATCTTGACTCGTTACAGGCTATCAAGAACGCTCCTAATACAGTGACGCTGCCTCTGTCAATGACATATCGTTGTGCCCAGGATATAGTTGCCGAAGCCTGTAAAGTGTTCCCCGATGGTATAGTGGCTGCTCCTGGAGCGGTTAAAGGGTTCGTTGGGGATGGTACGTTTAAAGACGCTCAGGAAGGGGATTTCATTCTGTGCCGGAATAACGCTCCGTTGGTTGACGCTTTCATCACCCTGTTACGGCAGGGGAAGAAGTGTACAATTCTTGGGAAGGAATTCGGTGATGAACTTGTATCGCTCATAGACAGCGTCGAGGACGTATGGGGACTTGAACAGGTTCTTGAGAACATGATAAGTAAGTTGCAGAAGAAGGGAGTTAAGAGTCCAACCAAGTGTGAGGCATACGACAAGTTGAATGAGAAAGTGAATGTTTTGTTGAGCCTGTACGAATATTTCGGTGATTTGGAAACCGTGCGCTCCCGGATTTACGATATATTTGTAGAGAACGCCAGTCGTGGTATCACGCTGTCGACCATTCATAAATCGAAAGGTTTAGAGAGTGACAATATATATTTCTTAGAACCAGAGTTGTTGCCATCTAAATATGCAACTACTGAGTTGGCGTTATACGCAGAAAAATGCTTGAAATTTGTTGCGATAACTCGGGCAAGAAAAAGATTAATTTATTGCTGATATGAAAGGTGAAATTTATGTCATATTTAATTCGGTAAATAATAAACCTTATATTGGAATAACGATTCAAGGATATTTGAAGCGTTTTAAGAAACATAAGGAATGTGCAAAGCGTGGAGTCGATTACGCTTTATATCGAGCAATGAGAAAATATGGAATTGAAAAGTTTTGGGTTGATTTAATTGAAACGGTTGAAACAAAAACTGATTCTGAATTATTAGAAAAACTGAATGAACGTGAAAAATTTTGGATTAAGGAACTTGATTCAAAGAGGAACGGTTATAATATGACTTCCGGAGGGCAGGGGATTTTGAAGCCTTCATTTGATACCAGAAAAAGAATGAGTCAAAATCAGACAATTACTGAAGAACAATGTGAACGTCTTCGAAAATTGCGTACAGGGGTTCCTCCTTGGTGTAAAGGAAAGAAACTTTCTAAGAAAATTAGAAAGAAGATGAGTGAAGGAAGAAAAGGCTGGGTTCCTTCAGAAGAAACTCGAAAATTATGGAGTGAACAGCGGAAAGGTCGGAAGATGAGTGAAGAAACTCGAAAGAAAATGTCCGAATCCGCATATAAACGATATCATCAAGTTTAATATATTGTTAAATAATTTGAATTATGGAAGAAGTAAAGAAACAGACCCCAATCGACCTGTATCTGATGGTTCCTCATCAAGTGTACGAGGGTGGTAAACAGTCAGTGAAAGTCTGCCTGTTGGCGTGCAAGAAGATTAAGGCTTTCGCAGGATTTCTACTTACGAAAGAAATTCTTGAAACTCATTTTCAGGCTGAACGGGTTCGCATTGAAATGGCGAAGCAGGAATCCGGGAATGAGAACACGTACCGACCTCAACCCTTGTATCTTGAAGTAGAAAGTAGTATATTTGCGTCTATTGTTTCGGAAGCCAGAGCGAAAGACAAAGCGTTGGGAACCCCTGACGTGCTCGCTTTGACGCTGGGTTCATCGATGCCGTGCTGCATTATAGCAGAACGCAAGGAAGAACCCGCACCGAAGCCCAAAACAGTTCGTAAAAAAGAAAACCAAGAAAATTGAAGAGAAACATGATTGAAAAGGACAGTCGACCAGTGGTCGGGGAGTACGTGTTTTTGAGCAAGTATTCCCAAACCCATAATGGGAAAAAGGAAACATGGAAGGAAGCCGTGAACAGAGTAATGGATATGCACTTGAAACGCTATTCCGGTATGGTGAAGCCTGAAGACGAGGCTGAGTTCAGTAAGATGTTTGCTTACGCATACAGCCTGTATTCCGAGCAACGTGTATTGGGAGCCCAGCGTGCGTTACAGTATGGTGGAGAATTGATGTTAGAGAAGCACGCTCGCTTCTATAACTGTTCTTCTACCTACGTTGACCGTGTACGTGTATTCGAGGAAATCATGTATCTGTTGCTCTGTGGTGCTGGGACAGGTTACAGCGTTCAGCACGTTCACACGGATAGACTTCCTGTGCCCAAAGGATTTGATAATTCAAAACAGGCTGAGAAATTCGTGATACCTGATACGATTGAGGGGTGGGCAGAGGCTGTCGGTAAGATGATGACCGCTTACTATTATGGTGGTGCGGACATCGAGTTTGACTATTCAGCAATCCGCCCGAAAGGTGCATACATCAGAGGGGGATTTAAGGCTCCTGGACCCGAACCGTTACGTCAGGCGATAGAGAAGTGTCACCACATCATTACCCGTATCAAAGGACGGAAATTGAGACCGTTTGAACTCCACTATCTAATCTGTATCTGTGCGAACAGCGTGGTGACAGGGGGTGTGCGTCGTTCAGCGATGATAAGTATCTTTGACGCTGACGATGCTGAAATGGCTGCGTGCAAAACAGGTAACTGGATAGCAACGATGCCGGAACTGTGCCGGAGTAACAATTCAGCAGCCATCCTACCTGATACACCGAAGGAAGTGTTTGATAACATTTACGAGAATACAAAGTTGTATGGGGAGCCAGGATTTGTATTCATCGACTCCCCGTGGTTCGTATTTAACCCCTGTGGAGAGGTAGGTATGTTTCCACAAATCAAAGACGAGAACGGTGATTATCATACAGGTTGGGGATTCTGTAATCTTGCGGAAATCAATGGTGGTAAGGTAAAGACAGTTGAGGATTTCTATGCTGCCTGTGAAGCAGCCTCCACTATCTGTACGTTGCAGGCTGGTTACACGAATTTCCGTGTTCTTGAGAAGTGGTCACAGTTGATAGCCGAGCGGGACGCTCTTATCGGTGTGGGCATTACGGGTCTCTGTGAGAACCCTGCTATCCTGTTCGACCCAGAAGTACAGAAGCGTGGTGCTCAAATCGTTGTAGAGACCAACAAGAAGATTGCGCGAATGATAGGTATCAATGAGGCTGCACGGTGTACAGTTGTGAAGCCGTCTGGGAACAGTTCACAACTCCTTGGAACCTTGTCAGGAATAACTGCCGGACACGCTCGTCACTACATTCGTCACATTCAGGCTGCGGATACTGAACAGGCTGTTCAAGAGTGGGAACGTGTCAATCCGGATATGGTAGAAGCGAGCGTTTGGGCTCCTGACCGTGAAAAGGTTATTGCCTTCCCTGTTACACTTCCTGAAGGAGCGTTGCTGAAACAGAACCTGACAGCAATCGAATTCCTGAAATATGTTCTCTTAACGAAACAGAACTGGATTGAGTACGGTACGAATCTGACTCATCCTTCTACGCTTGACAATCCGAAACTTCGAATGAACGTGTCAAATACCTGTACAGTTCGCCCAGATGAATGGGATGAAGTACGGGAGTTCCTGTGGGAACATCGTGACCAGTTTGGTGGTATTAGCCTGTTATCATCATTCGGTGATTTGGACTATCCTCAAGCACCGTACACCGAAGTTCTTGACGAGGTTGAGTTGGCGGAACGCTACGGAGCAGGAGCAATTCTGTCGAGCGGTCTTATCGTTGATGCGAATGACGTGTTTAAAGACGTTTGGGAAGCCTGTAACGCAGCGATGGGGTTGGCTCCACAATTGCTTACAATCAACGACAAACAGATAGCCGACTTCGTTGTTGAGAATATCAAGGACGGACGCTTCCTCGTTGACATTGACGGTATCTGTTTCTCAGACGTGAACTGTGTCATTGACTACCTGAAACGACGTGTTGAAAGACGGTTGGATTGGGTGCGTCGCTTCAATTCGTTTGCCGACAAGTATATGGAAGGCGACCGTCAGAAGACATCGTATTGTTTGAAGCACGTAAACGCATACCACAAGTGGCAAGCCATCTGTCGAATGAAGCCTGTTTCCTACGATAACATTGTATGGGAAGAACCGCTTAAACAGGCTGGCAGTGAAATTGCGACAGCGTGTGCCGGAGGTGCGTGCGAGATACCACAGCGACCGAAGAAATAAATCAAGAAATTGCCCAGTCTTCGGAACCTGACTCCGGGACTGGGCGTTTTTAAATAAAAATCGATTAAGTGTAATAAATATGAATGTAAAGATTTTATTCAACAAATCTGCTCAAGAGGCTCTTTTCGAAGGAATTGATGAACTCGCTAATGCAGTATCTTCTACTCTCGGTCCCAAGGGACATTCAGTAATCATTGACAAAGGGTATGGCATTCCTCACATCACGAAAGATGGTGTAACGGTTGCTCGTGCGTACGATACCGACGATACGATGAAACGTATGGGTGCGACGCTTGTTAAGACTGTTGCGGCAAAGACCTGTGACGAGGCTGGTGACGGTACGACCACAGCCACAATCCTCACCCGTGCGCTCATCAAAGAGGGAATGAATGTTCTTCCTAATGTCAAGAATCCACAGCGTTTCAAAGAAGGAATGGAGGCTGCTCGTTCAGAAGCCGTTTCGTTCATTAAAGCGATGGCGAAGGAAATCGGTGAGACTGAGTTCGACCGTGTAAATCAGATTGCCACTATCAGCGCAAACGGTGATGTGGAGGTTGGTTGTATCATTTCTGAGGCTATCGGAAAGGTAGGAAACGACGGAGTGATTACGGTTGAGGAAAGCAGCAAGGGAAATGAAACCACAGTTGAAGTGACCACAGGTTTTCAGTGGGAGAAAGGCTTGGTGAACCCGTATTTCGTTACAGACCCAGAGCGTATGGAATGCGTGCTTGATAAGCCGTACATTCTTATTTTCGGACAGAACATCAACTATCCCCAGGAAATCCTTCCCATCATTCAGACAGTTTATTCAGCGAAACGCAGCGTTCTTATCGTTGCTCCTAATGCGTCTAATGACGTTATCAAGTTCCTCGTGACAAACATTCAGCAGCAGAACGGGTTGAAAGCCTGTTTCGTAAAGGCTCCCGGATATGGTCAAATCCAGAAGGACATGATAGAGGACTTGGCTGTTAAGGTAGGCGCAAAGGTGGTAGGCGATGAGTTTGGACGTCCGCTTGACCAACTCGGTACAGACTGGCTGGGCGAGTGTGAACGTACAGTCGTTTCTACTAATCGTACAATCCTCGTAGGAGGCGTTGGTACGGAAGCCGATATAAATACCAGAGTAGAGGCTATTAAACATCTAATGGAGGAGAATACGAACTCTTACGACCAAGAAAAGTATCGTGAACGTATTTCGAAACTTACAGGGGGAGCAGCCGTCGTTTATGTAGGTGCGGATAGTGAGGTAGAGATGAAGGAGCGAAAAGACCGTGTTGACGACGCTATTGCCGCAACTCGGGCAGCGTTGGAAGAGGGATACGTTCCCGGAGGTGGTACGGTACAGTTGAGAGCGTCAGACCACCTACGCAATATGCCTTCACTTCACGAGGAGCATCCTGACTTCATTATCGGTTGGAATGTAGTGGCTCAAGCGTTGATGGCTCCGTTCAATCAGTTGTGTGAAAATGCTTCTGTGAACGCAACCCGTATCGAAGTCGACTTGACAAACAACGACGACCCGATGTGGTGGAAAGGCTTCAACCCTGTTACTGAGAAGATAGAAGATATGTTTGAGGCAGGAATCATTGACCCTGCGAAAGTGTCAAGAGTGTCCCTGGAAAACTCTGTTTCAGTCGCTATTCAGTTCCTGAATACGTCTTGTGCTATGTCCGCAAATGATGAACCAAATAAAAAGTAGATACTATGAGTCAGAAACAAATCCGAAGAGGGGACATTGTACGCATCCGCCATAATAACAGCGGTCATCAATTCAAAGAAAACACTTTGTGCGTCGTACTGGATACGTATCCGAAACGAGCCGAATTCCCCGACAGGTTCAAATGTGCAACCCGAACCGAGTGGTGGTACGTTGATATTAAAGACATCACGCTGTTCTCGCGAAACAAGAACGAGGATGACGATTATTAATCATTAAATAGAGACGATTATGTTTTTCGAAGTAAGAACAAAACGGTTGACAGTAACCGAGCGCAATGCGTATAAGACCGTCAAGGAACTGTGGCTGTTCCAAGTTGAAAGTTACACCGAAGCCGAGGCTCGTGTAACGGAGTTCATGAACAAACAATTCAAGGGAGAGGACTTCTCTATTCCTAAGATTCAACCGTCAAAGATACAGCGTGTTGAAAAGACAGACGGCTGTGCTGATGAAGACCCGTTCTACAAAGTTAAGATTGAACTTCTCAGCGAGAACGACAAGGGTAAAGTGGTGAAAGAACCGTTCTTCATTTTGGTTCGTGCTGAAAGTCCTGAGGCTGCTATTGAGGTTGGTAATGGTGTGGGCGATGAAGAAGCACCGTCTTCTGAAACTGTTTCCGCTACGAAAACCAAGTTCACAGGGGTTGTCGTAATGACCGCTCCGAAGAAAGAACCAGCGAAACCAAAAGCAGAGGCTCCTAAGGAAGAGGAACAACCGAAGACTCCTGCTAAAGCAGCGAAGTCGAAAAAGAAGTAACATTCAGTAACAATCAAGAGTGGCTGGGAAACCAGCCACTTTCATATTTAGGAAGATAATGGCAGAAAAGAAACAACCCATCCCGAAACGTGTAATTACGGAAGCCGACGTTGACCGTATCATGAGAACGGCTCCTGATTACATTACGGAAGCATCGGACGAGGTGAAGGACTTGTTTGTCGCTGCTGAATGGGCAAAAGAGGAACGAGACCTGTCTCCTAAAAGATATTTCGACCTCGTGCTAAACGAGGGTACAGAGGAAGAGAAAACAATCAATATAGACTTCCAACAGACGGTGAATGTGGGGGCAGTTGTCAAGACGCACGGTGGGGACATTACGGCTGTTCGTTCAGCCAACGCCAAGCGTCTTCAATACTTACAGTTAGACCGAGCCTACCAACGAGCCGTGTTGGAACTGAATAAAGCCATGGGAGTCCGTTCCCGGAAGCCTCGTAACATTGTCGACTATACAGGCACGATAATGGAACTCTTTGGGAAGTTCTATACCGTTACCGATGTCAGCAAGGTTATGGCGAAGGAATACAAGATTAAGGTTCCGGAGGAAGAACTGAAGAAGTTCTACGTTGAGAACCGAGACTTGATTACCAGACGTCGAGCCGAGTACGTGTTACAGAATAAGGACTTTCGTATAGCGACTGAAACAGGTCGTCTTGAAGTCCTTAATCAAATGTTGGTAGAGGTTGAAATCAAGAATAGGGCAGCAGGGGGAAGTAACGTCGATTACTGTAACCTTATACTCCGTATCATTGAACAGGCTCGTAAGGAAGTGAAGGGAAACGAAATCAAGATGACCGTTGATGGTCGTATTGATATCAATGCCACACTTCACGCTGAGACCAACGTGATGACGGTCATGAAGCAGATGTCTATCAATGCGTTGGTAGTTGGTTTGACGGCTGCAAAGGTAGGGTTGAATCCAACCGTGTTGATATCACAGTTGGCGTCATCATGGTATGCGAAGTTCAACGGGTTCAATGGTAACTTGATGGATGGTGAACAGGTACAGTTGCCGTCAGCACTGATTAAGCAGTACGACTGGGATCAGATAGAGCGTTCCTCTAAAGAGTTTGTTCAGGAGTTCACCCCTATCACGGAAATCATTGATGAGAAGGAACCTGAGAAGCAAACCACAGCCGAAACAACTCGTAAGAATATGCTCCTACGATTGAAATCAATGAAGGCAGCGAAGGCACAGGAAGACAGCCGTGCCAACCCTGTTACACCTGACGACAAGGATATGAGCCTCAAGGAGAATGGTATGGTATTGGCTCCGGAGCCTGATGAACCCGAAGAGCCGAAAGGTGAGTTCGAAATAGACTACAATCTTAACAAGCATTACAAGCAGAAGAAGAATATGCGTGTAAAGGGTGCGATAGGAGAGTCTATTGCTCGTCACAAGGCACAAAAAGAAGAGGGTGAGGTAAATGTAAACAAAGCGGAAGCAGAAGCCGCAGCGAGACGTGAAAGACGGAAAGCACGTCGCGAAGCAAAGAAGAAAGGAAATCAAGAATGAAAATAGTTTATAACACATGGTTCCCGTTCGGGAGTTATCATACGTTGAACTTCTTCGGAATACTGTTTACCAAGCGTAAACAGTTACCGAGTCAACAATCACGCACGAGTCGATACACACGGCTCAAATGAAGGAGATGCTCTGGGTGTTCTTCTACCTGTGGTATGGGGTTGAGTACCTACTTATCAGGCTGTTTCATAAGAAACAGAACTGCGCATATCACGATATCAGTCTTGAGGAAGAGGCTCACAATAATGATGAGAACCCTGAATATCTTAAGACCCGTAAACACTATGCGTGGTGGAAATACATAAGGCTTCGAAGCAATCATAAATAAATTTCGTTTAACAATTTAATTTCAAAGATTATGCAAAAAGACTTTTTGACAATCACCCCAGACTCTGGGGGGGTCACAGGAAGTGACCGTTCAGGCAGGAGCCAATTATGGTGATGCTCGCTCTACCACGATAACCATTTCGGGGGGGGGGTATCGCTCGAACTATCGATGTGAGTCAGGCTCAAGGACGTTTTACAGCGTCTAAAACAGGTTCTATTCAGTTTAACAATTTGCTTTATGAACAGGTAACGTCAAGACTTTATTTAAGGCTGATAAATACAAACAACGAAAGCGAATATATCAGTTTGTGTGAAAGGCTGGATATAATGAATTCAGGCGAGAAAAATACTGAACAGATATCTGGGGAAGTTCAATGGACAGGGAGGCGGACGTTCACGACAAACAAATGCACCCTAATTATTTCATCTGGAAAGAATGAAAGTATTGACATCACGCTAAATGGACAAACTTTAGTCAAGGGAACATTCACTTCTCAGCAAGAAGTTAGATTTTCAACTATAACAATATCTCCGGGAGATACATTGAGAGTATCAGGAACAGTTCGATATTCGTAAAAAGAAAGGGTGAGCCGAAAGACTCACCCTGTTTTGTTTACCTGTGCACAGGCTTCTAAATACCTGTCGGAGTAACATTGTAAGAACGCACCATCCACGCTTCCTTTTCCATGCTTTCAATCATGTCCTCAAGGAAGTTAAGAGTAGCAAGGTCATTCTCGGGGATTTGTTTGTGAATGTCTCTGATAGAGCGTATCAACTTATCCCAGTCGTCACGAATGATTTTCCACATGTCAAGAGCCTGTGGAACAGCTTCGCTCATACCGAATTCCTTGATGTGGTTGTTCTGTAACATTGCTTCCATAGAACCCAGCGGACGTTTGCCAAGAGCACGGACACGTTCAGCAACATCATCAACACGTTCAATTTCTTCTTCGTAGAGTTTCAGCATAGCCTCGTGATAGGAACCAAACGAGTCTCCTACGACATTCCAATGAAACTGCCAAGTCTTCAGCATAAGCGTGAAGTGGTCAGCAAGTAAACCATTCAGCAAGAGGGCACTACGTTCGAGTTCCTCTTCAGTTAAACCAGTCTTAATCATTTTCCTTTAATATTAAAGAGTTTATAAACAGTTATATAACGATTACAAAGGTACAAAGAATAAAATCTTTAGGAAAATCTAAGAATATTCCGGATAAATCATTGGATATATCAAAAGAATGACTAACTTTGTTGCGTCAAACAATAAATCAACGGAATAATATGAAGACTTTAATAGAATTAAAACAGGCTGCTGAGAGTAAAGGTTTACGGTTCGAAGTAAACAAGTGGGACCCGACTATCAAGCGTTGGGAAACTGATAGAGTTCCTAATCCTGACTTCATGAAAATAGAGATTGGTATTGAGTACCGTCCTAACATCTGGGCATGGTTTGACGGATTCTGTAAGGAAGATGTCAAGGATGATGATTTAACCCTGTTCTTCCGGGAGACGTATAATCAAGTATGCGGTCGTCAGAATAAGACTTTCAGGAGAGGCTGGAAAGTTGAACGACAACTGTTTGGAAATGATAACTAATAACCAGAGGGAGTTCGCGCTCCCTCACAAATAATTTCGTAGATATGAAAGATGAACCAAGAAACAGAAGTGTGTGGGAACGTATGAAGATGGCGTTCCGCTTATTGTTTAGTGTTAAAGCGTTGGAGCCTGTTTATAAGGAAGGCTGGGAAGATGGTCGTAGAGGACTCTATGACGATTATAAGGTCATGAAGGAAACCATTGAGCCATTCGTGAAAAAGGTTCATGACACGGCTTGGCACGGGGATAGTGCTATTACTATACCAGGAATGATTCCAACGGAACTGTATCGTTTACCGTTCCTTCCAGTTGATGATTTCCTTGGTGCCGGAATAGTTGCCGGACATGATTGTCCTCCGCAACAAATTGAGTTGAAGTATCAGGTCTATAGACAGGACACGCTCGAGAAAGCGTTTCAGGCGGATAGACGGCTTACGCATGATATCAATTACGGATATATGGAAGCCTCTAAGAGTCTTGCGAAGTTCCTGTTAGAAAATGGGTTCGTGAAACATCGTGTTATCGCTAATCCGAGAAGCCCATACCCGACATTCGTATTCTTTACGAATGTGATGAAACGGGTGTAATCACGTTATAATAGTGCGGTAAATCTGCCGTTGGATTGCACTTAAATATTGCGAGGTTGAGCCGGACTGGGAAGTTCGGCTCAATTTATTTTGAAGAATTCCCGAGGAAACTCTTTGATATCTCAATCTGAACCACTACATTTGTACAGTCAAATCAATAAAACAATGTAATATGGAATTCAAAGAACAATCCGTCCCGACTGGTATCTTGCTTAAGATACGCAAATTACAGGCTCTTGCCGAAAGAGGAGTAGGTGGTGAAGCCACGAACGCAAAATCCTATTGTCTGCCTTGTGCGAGAAATACAGTATCGATGAGTCAAAACTTGATGAAGAAGAGAAACAGTGGTATGAGTTCGAGATGAGAACATCGGTTCAGAAACTGTTCTTACAGTTGTACGTCAGTGTATATGGTACGACTGAACGCTATCTCAAGGAAGTTGAACTGTGGAAGAGAGGTCGTAAGAAGATAGTGAAATGTAAGTTCACCCGTGCTGAATATATTGAGTTTAGTCAGATGTGGGAATGGCACAGAAAGAACTATCTGGCTGAACGTAAACGCATGAGAGAACTGTTCCAGATAGCCTACTACGATAAATTCAAGATGTATCCTTCGGAGACCTGTGATGAGTATGAAGCCCAGCGGTCAAAGAAGAAAGACAGTGACCTCACAATGGAAGATATATTAGCAATAAACATGATGGCAGCAGCCTGTAAGAACAAATCCTTCTACAAACAAATAGGAGAGGCAAACGACGACGAAGACGACGATTAATGATTTCCCCGAAAATAATCGGGGATTTCTTTTGATATATCAATCTTTATACATATATTTGCTTCCGTAAATCAAACAAGTGTAATCATGAGAAAGAAAACATCACATCGCGAGAAGGACTTCGGTCTGGTTCAAAGAGCCTTATGTGGCGACCAGGATGCCTTTACAACGATATTCAAGAAGTACAATGTTATCCTCACTATTCAGATTGGTGAGATTATCAATGACAAAGATTTAACAGCCGACATCGTAATGGAAACTTTCGAAAAGGCTTTCGAGAGGTTGGAACGCTTTCAACCAGACTATCAATTGAGTGCGTGGTTAGTTCGTATCGGCAGGAACTGTGCGATAGACTATTGTCGTAAGAAGAACCGAGTGAATATCGTCAGTATTGATGAGGGGTTCGACGATACCGAAGATGACCGACCTACGTTACAAGTAATAGACGACAGCCGTACACCTGAAGAATCCCTGTCGTTCAATCAGCGAATAGAATATGTAAAGAGCGTTATGCAGAAGATGCCGTCGACATCAAGACGGGTTATTCAGATGCGGTTCTTTGATGACTTCACCTACGAAGAAATGGCTGATGAACTGGGGTTCACTCTTCAACAGGTCAAGAACGCTATGCATAGAGCGAAGCTAGACCTCATTAAACTTATAGAGTTGCAGGCATACGATGACGTCCTTCATAAATAAAAGAGGAGTTCGTCATAACGCTATACAGGTATGAGAATGACAAGTTATTTCAGGTCTCTTGTTAAGTCAGGGACATTGGACAGCAGTAAATCGTTTGCCTTGCTGCTGTCCGTAATTATAGGAGCCATTATCGGTTTAGTGGTGTGCTTCTGTCTTATTTGGGACGTCGTGACCAACGGGTACATCAAGACAAATCTGAACGAATTGGGAGTATTCCTATTGTGTGCAGGTGGCTTTATGGTTGGTGGCGGGATAAACAAGGTATTTGGCGAAAAGTATTTTAAACATCAAAAACCAGAGAAGAATGAAAAAGAAGTTTAAAGCGAAAGTTTCAGGAATGTTTGATATCGTTCAGTTGGGCGATGATACATTCAGCGAAGTGGTAGAGAAGTTGAAAGCCAACGACTACCATATTGACCAACAGTTCACGAACCGTGAAGAGTGTTATGTCGAAGCCATAGGCGACGGTGGAACAAAGTGTGTATCCCGTGGGGATATGGTGTTCACGGACGAGACGGGAGAGTTATTTATAATGTCAGAGAAACGGTTCAATGCAACGTATGAAGAAGTGGAAGAAGATTCAAAAATCCCTAATCAGGAAATGGCGACAGACCCTGTGTGATTGGTTCGGTCATCAACCTGTAACGGTCATAGAAGAACGCTGGCGTGGTAAACAGAACATTCTGAACCGTAAAGGAGGGAGGTCCCGCAAGGGAGGACACTATGTAACAGGTCATTATCAAAAGTGTCGTAGATGTGGTAAGAAATTGAGTAACTTTGAAAGATGTTGGTAATATGTTAAAGATGAAGTTTTGGTTCGAAGGGAACCAGTTACAGCCTGATTGCAACATTCACGGAGGCTGCAAGATAGGGAGTTCAGCCTGTCATGCCTGTCCTCACTGTGTACGGGTAAACAGCAAAGACCAGGAAGTTCTGTGTCTTGGTGATGGCTCGGAGTATAAGGAAGTCAAGTTGGAAGAGTTGAGGGTTGGTGACAGGTTCAAGACAGTGAAGAACGTGTACGGGACTCTCTATACAGTAAGGGAAATCAAGGGTGGGAAAATATTGGTTGATAGCGACGTTACGTCAATGTCAGTAATAAAGAACTTCGATAAGGTGTTCTTGCTCCCTGTAAGCGAATAACAGTAACAATCTGAATGAGGTGTCAGCAGTGTGGTAAAAGTTTCTTAGAACGACCGTATGATGACTCATTTAAAAGATAGAAAGGAAATAAGAATATGGTGTACAAAGATTCAGCCGGAAAAGAAATTCATGAGGGCGATAGCCTGATGGATTTAACCCCAGGATTTGTTGGGGAAATCTCGGAAGTGTTTCTTGATGAAGATGAGGGTGAGTTGGCTGTCAATCAAGACGGAACGACCATTTACCTGTACGAAATAGATACAGAGGTGAGCAGCCTGATTGTCAATGAAGAAACGATGAACATCGAGAAGGAAGAAACAGGTGGTGAAGAGAAATGTGCTGTGGTGGATACCACTACGGGAGTTGAGCCTTGGAACCTGTACCGTTTTCAGGGAACACGTGAGGAATGCCTTGCATATATTCAGGAACATTTAAACGAACCTAATTTGGGAATAATACCATGATACACTTTGCTCAGAACAACGACATCATCATTGGTGTGGACTTTGGTCATGGTAATGACATTGCGGTGAAGACTACGGCAAAGGTTCACGAGGATGGTAGGCTTGAAATACTCAAGTCAGAACGTATAGGGAGAACCCGTGATATCTCGAAAGAGAGCAGGGATAGGATAATCGAGGAACTCAAGAACTTTAAATTGAATGGCGATGTACAGCAATTGGAACGTCCTGACGCTACCTATTAAGGCAGACGGGAAATATAAGATTGGTGACACGTATCACGTATCAGACAGACTCTATCCTAAATTTTGGAAGTTTGACGGTTTGGTGATACAGAACATTGACTATGCTTTTGGAGTACGGTTACACTTTAATCTAAAGGATTGGTTGGAAGCCAAGCCTGATAAGGAAAGACTCGAACGAATAAAGGGAAAGAAATCTCCCTGTCAATTAAGAAAGTTTATATAAATAATGAAAGTAAACAGTTATGGAAGCATTTAAAGAAAGAATGATTGCCGAGTATGTAGAGCTCGACGAGAGAACAAACAAGTTGGATGAGTTCATCCTCAAAAATCCTAAATTCAATGAAATCCCTTCTGAGCAGAAACCCCTGATGTATGCTCAGATGAATGCGATGGATGACTATCGTCAGAACCTACGGGCAAGAATGAGCCTGTTGGGAATAACCAATGACGACATCGCTGCTTATAAGCACCCGTATCAGAACCTGTCATTCGGGGAGGCATTACAGGCTCTTGAGGCTGGTAAATGTGTCATGAGAGAAAGTTGGATTGGGGATAAGTTTGTGGTGAAACAAATCGACAGCGACATCAGTGCTGAGATAGTTCCTAAGATGCAGTCCCTACCTGATTCAGCCAAGGAGTTGATAGGTAAGACAGCCGACAAGGACATTCACTATCGCAACCAGTGTCTTGTGATTAAACGGTTCCCCAGCAGTTCAGTGGCTACGAACTACGTGCCGGACTGGAATGATATGTTCGCAAAGGATTGGATGGTGTTATGATTAAGTTGCTTATCATATTATGCATATTGCTGACGGCTGTTATCGTGCTGTCGGTGTGGGGATATACGTTGTTGAGCAAGCGGTTCAATTACGTGTTCAACAATCATGAGGTATTATATTTGAAGATGTTGGAGACTGAAATCGTGACGGTCAGCATGTATCTTAAGATGCTCGAGACGGCATATCAAGAGGCTGTCAGGAAGGAACAGTACGAGGTGGCTGGTGTGATTAATGACACACTCAAGCACAATTCAAGAACGTTACAGGAGTTGAGGCAGGAGTGTGATGTGATACAGAGGAAGAGACAGTCGTCTCGATAGATTCAATGAAGCGTTGTCGATAATCGACTTCGGGTTCTGCACAAATGTCAGAGGGATGTGATGAGTCACGGGTGATGGCTTGTTACATCCCTCTGGACGTCTCGTACAGGGACGTCCACCATCAACATGGTATAATGCTGAGCCTCACAATGGTTAGTTCCTAATAGAGTATAGTAAGAGAGGTGATGACTTTGGTGATGTCCCGTACCTACCAAATAAAAGAATAGAGAGGTGATAATCACTGATGGGGGATAGAGCCTCCCTATATAGGTCTATATGGTATATGTAGTATGGTGGGTATTGAGGTGAGGGGTATGGGGATATTGGAGTGTGGGCTGGGTTGGTCAGTGGGGTTATTGGAGTGGGTGGTTGGAGGTTCAGGGTATTTCGAATCCGGACTGCAACACTCTTCTGCGCCAGAATCCTGCGCGACTCAACCCCGAAGAACCGTGTCCGATGACTGTTCCTACTCCATACCCAGGACTCCGTGGGCTGTCATTTGGGACGATATCGTATGCCTCACTATCCGTTATTACGAGAATGACACGCTGGCGTCTAAAACAGCCTGTAAATCACCCTAAAAACCTCTCCACCAAGACACGGATAATTGGTTGCATCTACTCCGGGAAATTCGGTACAGAAGTAACAGCGTCCGTCATGGGGAGTTGTCATCACCCTAACATGGTCACCCCACAGCGAGTTAAGCCGGAAATGACTGTTTCGAAAAGTTAAATCTTGAGGAAAATCTGAAGAAAGTTGGAGAAACTCTTTGCGGATTCATCAGAATCCACTACCTTTGTGTCATCAAAGTAAATCAAATGTCAAATATTAAAACAAATAAGGATATGAAAACGTCACAAGATTTTAACGAAAACTTCAATCAGTACAGTTCAGAGATAGAAAAAGAGATGTCGAACCTCAATCGTATGTTACAGGAGTTTGCTTCTAATGGAGTAGTCGCTCAACAAATCATCAATGACTTGGAACCTGTATTAGCGAAGTTACACCTGACAATCGACTCATTCACTATGAACCGTCCTGACAAAGAGAAAGCCTCTAATCGTGGTCGTCTGAGTCTTCACCTCATGTCTGACGGAAAGTTCAAGTTCATTCAGTTCCGTGGCTATATTTCACGTGGTGCTGGTAAGAACGAAAGCCGTCTCGATAGCAAAGCCGAAAAGATTTGTGAAGCGGTTATGGCTGCTCTTCAGAACCCTGTAAACGAACTCCGCTGTTCAGTCAACCCGTTCAGCCTTGAAGTAAGGGATGAAAAGGAAACAGGTCGTGTGCTGATGGACATCTCATACAACTTCTAAGAGAATAATCGAAGAATTCTTCAAGAAAATTCCGGATGGTTCATTGCTGAGTCATCTGGAATGACTATATTTGTACTGTCAATCAATAAAGGAAATAACAGTATGAAAACAATTAGTCAAATCCAACAAGAGGTTCTCGCCACGGCTCAAGTGACACTTGACGAACTTCAAGCCTCTATCGAAAAGTTTTGGGAACAGGGTTGGGAACGTAACGAGGAAGCGAAAAGAACCTGTCAGTCTTCTAAATGGTACGCTAACAATATCTCAAGAGTCATTCGTGATTATGCTTCTTATAAAAACCTGTACGAGAAAATCCTGTCAGGCGAATATGTAAGCCAACATCAATCTCGCGAGGACGCTGTGGCTGAGGCTACGAAACAACTCGAAAAGAATGAAGAGTCCTTCCCTCGCTCACTCAATCACATCTACCAAACCGCTGTCCGTCGTACCTATTACAGTCTATGCGGTTACACTCATGAGGACGAAATGGTACACACTCCTGGAGTATGTTACGACCGCCAGCCGGAATACATTCGTAATAAGGAAATACAGGCTTCAGGAGTTCTGAGCATACACTTCTACTGCGAGTCTCGTGAGAAGTTCTACGCAAAGCGTGACCAAGAGGTACGGCTCACAATCAAACAGGCTACTGCGAAACTGAAATTACAGGTAGAGAAGAAACTCACTCCTATCAAAGACAAGATACAATCGTTCGACCTCATCTCTTTTAGATGTCAGCAGGGAAACTATGTAGGCGAGTGGGTGATACGTACTGAAGACGCTCGATACATCTTCAAAACGAGTTGTATCCTGGCTGGTGGCTATAATATACAATGCCTTCACGCTCGCTATATAGCCAATCTTAAACAGGTAAAGAAATAAATCTTGAGGATATCCCGGAATTTCTTCCGGGATTTCTTTGATATGTCGATAGAACCCAGTACATTTGCTCAGTCAATTAAATCAAAGGAGGAAACAAACTATGTTACAGAAAGGTTCAGAACAGTATAAACAGGCTCAGAAGTTAGCGAATGAAATCAAGGATATGGCGGGAACTGACCGCTGGAATAACAACTCCTATTTCGACATCGCTTTCAATGCTCTCGGACAGTTCATCAGTAAAGTACAGGCGACAGACGGCTTCGCTGCTAAGATAGCCGAAACAGTCGACAAGACGATGAACCCCTACGGAAAGAAAGTTGCGTTCATCAGTGACAAGCAATCATGGATATTGGCTGTTGCAGCCGTTGAAAATAATATAACACTATAATCATCATGGAAAGAATAATTTGGACAGTATTTGAGTTCTTCTGGGGACGCTTCGGAAGAAAGAAGTTAGTAAAGAAGTACAGGGTATGGTGGCAGCGGTTCTGGATAGCCGTGTTCGTCTTCCTATTCTTGTGGGGAATGAAGATATTCTTTGAGTGGTGGGACGGTGTGGTTCAGTTCCTAAATTATGTGATATGGGGATAATGAAAATCAATAAATAAGGAAATATATGGAAGTAAAATTAAGAGGATTAGACCGCTACGAGGTAGAGGCTATTCAGTACGATGGTACAAACAGTGATGAAATCTGTCAGCGAGAAAACCAATCTTCAATACAATTAGTATGGGAAAGATATACGACAGGCTCCAGAAGCAATTACAGGTAGAGGAGCACAGAGAGGATGCTGAGGACTGTATTAAGATATACAATAAACTCAAAGAAATGAATGACGGAAGCGTGTGGAGTTCTGATTGGCAAGTCCTTACCACTATCGGTGGATGGATAGGTGAGCGTCCACACGCTCAAATGGCTTACAAGCCAAGCAAGGTTGGATACGTATTCTTAAATGGAATAAGGGATGAGAACACTAACAGTTGAGAAAATCGGTGAGACCGAAAAGGCTGTTCAGTATCGTGTGACGTTCTGGATAGTTGAGAACCCCGGACACCCTGTGTGCTGGGAAGGAAAAGAGTATTACTTTGGGAGGTGGCTGCCGAAGCGTGTGGTCACTCCTATTGATGATACTCATATAGGTATTCCGAAGAAGTTCCTTGAGGAAACCATTGAACTACTGGCAAAAGGACATCCGTTTAGGGAAGTTCGCTATAATGCTCAGTTCAAACAGGAGACTCTACAATGGACTAAACCGACGAAACCTGAAAAATCTTGAAAATTCTTTGAAGATTTCCGGATAATTTCTTTGCTGATTCAATAGAAAGCACTATCTTTGTAATGTTAAATTAAATCAACAATGTCAAACAAATTAAAAATTAGAATTATGAAGACAACTGTAAACAACATCGCTTCCGAGAATGTAACTTCTTTCGTAATTAACGAAGATATGCTTAACGAAAAGAAGGCAATGAAGTACATCAGCAAACCTAACATGGTCGCTGCTATCAATGGCATCTGTGCTGCTATCAAAGGTCTTAACAGCCTGTTCTCACCTCAGGAGTACACCGAAGCCAACAGCAAGAAAGAACTGTTCGACGCTTATCATCGCTTCTACATCATCTATACTGACCTCCGCGACGCTGCTATTGAGGCTCGTCACCGTGAAGAAGAAAAGGCAGAACGTGAAGAACGTCGTCGTCAGGCGGAAATCGAAAAGAATACCAAGGAACTCATCAAGCCAGCCCAGCCGTTAAAGAGCGAAGAGGAAGTCAAAGAAGCCTCTAAAGCCAATAAGAAGGCAAAGGCTGACAAGGCTCCCAAGAAGGAAAAGAAAGCCTCTGTAGAGGGCGAAAAGAAGACCACTCCCCGTGTTGGTGACGCTGAGGCTCGCCTCTCTACCTACTCCGCTGAACTTGCTGAGAAAGAGGCTTTGGTTGCTAATGCTGAGGAGTTCGCTAAACTGTCAAAGGAAGACGCCAAGGCTATCCGCCACCGTATCGCTTCCCTGAAACGTAAAATCGAGCGTGCTAACAAGGCTCTGGGAACTAAATAAGGCTCAGTCATGAAAGAAATCCTGACATTCGTAGTGCTTCTGATACTGGGAGCACTACGTTATTTCGAATATAGACATCGTGAATAATTAATCCAATATATCATGGGCAAACTAATCACCACAGAGGATGGGTACGAAATACGCTTGGGTCAGAAGAACCCATCTTGTTACCCGTGTTGCTTCGAGGGGTCGGTCTGCGCTTGTCGTAGCGACCTTTGCATAAAGCATCGAGACAACTATATCAGAGAGCATGGGAAACTTCCGCAGGGAGAAGGTATTTATCTCAGACAAGCGAAGTCATGAACGAAGAGGATACTTCCCTATATGGTAAGAACCGTGAAGGCAAGGTTGCGCTCTGTGAAACCTGTGCTTATGACGGTTACTGTCGAGACAAGATACGATATTATAGATGTAGAAACTATATAAAAATCAAAGACGATTATGACAAGAATGAAAAGAATGTTGCTGATGACCGCTCTGATGATGGCGGCAGCACAATCAAATGACCCATTCAGAACTCCTCGACGCAATACAGGGGTTCGACGTAATAACAACCAACGAAAGCCGAAACCCGTTGTTCGTGAGTTGAGGGAGTTCACTGTGAAAGGTCATACGATTATGGCTTACTCCCGCAAGGACGCTATTACACGGCTGAAACTCAAGAAGAAAATTTAGGAGCCATGAAGACGAAAGAACAAATAGAAGCGCACAGAAGAACTTGTGAGCATTTCAATACTACTCTCCTCGGAGATGGTAGAACGTGTTGCACAGCCGATTTGCGTGCTTTACCTACGTGGCAAGACCCAGGAGGTGATGGTATGGTTTACCCCTGTGGAGATGATTGTCCGTTTATGAAACAGTTTATAAATGAAGATAAAAATGAAGACATTGAAACCAATCATTCAGACGGAAGAGCCTGACAAGTATGGGCGAACCGTAAAGATAGGAATCATCGACGGAACGACAGCAACGTTCTTTCAGGTGATGTCACATGATGAAGTGAGAAACCTCCGTGACGAGTTGACGAAGTTCCTAAACCACTCAGGAGTCGGAACCCCTGTGTTCGACTTCAAAAGTTTCGAAGAAATGCGTGACAGAGTAAAGGTCGGGGATACTGTTAGAGTACGCTTCGAAGAGTTCGGTATGCCTGACAAACATATTCCCGGACGAATGGTACTTCCTAAGAGAGCCTATCATGTAATAAAGATAGACGAAAGACGAGGGCAGCACCTGTCCGGAAAGGATTATGAAGAAGGAAAGGTCAGAAAGTTTCACATCGAACAAATCATTGAAGTCCTATGAAAGTGAATAAAGCCATGCTGATGATACGGTTGATTAACCGTATCACGGCTGAAAGGGATTACTGGAGAGCAAAGGTTGAGGCTCTTCACGAGGGTAAATGGTTCATCAGGAATGAACGGTACGAGCGTCGGAAGAATAAAATCACCCGTATAAGCCGACCCCAGTAGCCTGTTTGGAAAAATTTTGACGAATTTATCGGGAAACTCTTTGGAATGTCAAATAATGCCACTATATTTGTTCCGTCAAACAATTTAAATCATTTGGTTATGGGACATAAACGAGTTTTCAACATCATTACAAGTCAGTGCATAAACGGTCAGTGGGGAATTGCTGATATAGCGTTCTCAATCACTTCTAAGGAAAAGGCACTGTGGCAAATGGATACTATCAACCGCCTCACTGAAAGAGGTGAATGGTTCGTGGGAAGTGAGTGGCACTACGAAATTCAGAAAGATGAACTGAACCCTGTTGACGGTCAGCCTCGTTTCGTACGGGACATCATGATAAAATGCGTTGAGACAGGTGTTCTCGTACTGTATCGTATGATAGAGTCTCCACTGAATAGTATGTACATTTCAAAATAATCTCGATATGGAAATCAATCAGAATAATAAGCCAGTGACCGTTACGTTCAGTGACGGCACTGTCAAACAAGTAATCTACGACTCAATAGAGTTTCTTGAGGGAGGCAATGTATCCCTTCGCGGACACTTATCAGACCTTCCTACTGAAACGGTCGCAGAGACGCCAAAAGAGGCTCCTATCACCCCACAACTTCCACCCGAAAGACCTTATATGCGCAGGTACACGTTCAGGAGCGGTCTTGTGCGCTTCCTACACGAAGGACGTATCCGTACTGCTGCCGTCACTCACTGTACGGATAAGGCTTGGCGAGTGATGAATAAAGAGTTGGGAGTAGCGTGGTTGCCGAAGAATGTCATCAGGTGGAGTGAAATCGCTCAGCAGTTCTGTGTCATCGATGAGACGTATGAGTTGGACTTCACGTTTGATGTCAAACAGGGTATGGATGAATATCCGTCCTTATTCGACCCTGAGGATTTAGTTGTAAACGAACTCGATTAATAGAAAGGAAAATTGATTATGATGGTGAATATGAACGGTCTGTCCTACGGGACGTGGAGAAACATTCAAAAGGCGATTGAGCAATTTGACTCGCCTGTTAAGTCATCGGGAAACTACCTGTTAAAACTTCAGGAAGTATTCACTCCCGGACATACTCGTCAGATACACGTCCTCCCGAAACTTGGGGAAGGCTCACTTGGCGACGCTGCTGAGTATCAACGTGTGTCTGACAAATACTGTTGGGAGATTATAGTGGCTGACGATACAAGGTTTGGTCGTCATGTGAGTGTCTGTTCCTATTTCACCGAACCAGCGTTCAAGGTCTTTGCTGACACGCTTGGATGGAATGAACAACATCGTGAGCAGTACAGGCTGTCAACGGATATTGAGAAAGAGAAGAAATTACAAGAACAGTTCGCTCTGAAAGTTCTCGAGACAATCTGGGGTGAATATGGTCACACTATAAAAAGAATACCATCATGAGAAGATGTCGGAAATGTTACTGTACGAATTCAGCAGCCTGTGAAGCGTGTCGCTCGTATTACAGGGGAAGAGTGAAGAACGCTCTTATCATTGCCTTTGTGATGTGCGTGGGTGCGATGTTGTTAGGCTGTATCTTGGCTCTTCTCATGATAAGAGTTTTTCTATTATTATAAACCAAAATGAGAAGTTATGCTGGAAACAGAAACAATCTATCCAGGCGGAAATCTGCCTAAACAGAAGTATCTCAAAAGAATGTGGCGTGGACTTGCGGTTCTTTTGCTGTCAATTCTAATCATTCTTGTGATACGGTCGTGTGATACGACAGAACCTGTACCATCTCAGCCAGCGTTTGGCTGTGAGTACGCTGAAGAACAGGCTGTGGAGCCTGTACCTGAAACGCTCTTTGACGAGGTGTATGATTATATCTTTAAGTTAAGGATTGACCATCCGGACATCGTCATGGCACAATGTATTGAGGAGTCCGGAGGCTTCACTTCTAAACTGTTTGTAGAGGGGCACAACTGTCTGGGAATGAAAGTTCCCGGAAGCCGTCCCACTCTGGCTGTCGGAACTATGTTAGGTCATGCCCGTTTCAACTCGTGGTGGGAGTGTATAGCCGACTATGCTATATGGCAGAGTACATTTGCCCGACGGCTCACAAAGGACGAATATTTCGCCTATTTAGACAGAGTTTATGCGGAGAAGAAGGGATATAGCAGTCGTCTTAAAGCGATAATTCAGTCTCGAGGACTGTAACCTGACTCCGGAGAAATCACGTATCTTTAACATCAACAAATAATTTCGTATGGAAACAAGAATTAAAACAGCCTTGGACGGCTTTCGTAAATCAGTGCTTGACGCACACGGTATGGACTTCCTAATCGTAGGTTCACTCGCTCTTCACGAGTTGGGTATGGAAACAGGCGAACCTCACGACATCGACATGGAGGTCAAATGTACACCCGAACAGGAACAGAGTATTTTCAAGTTACTGTCGGACTCTCAGAAACAATCGATGTATCAGATGAAGGAGCATGAGAATTATCTCTCCAATGCTGAACGTCGTATGGACAAAGTGACATGGAAGCATAAGCCGTATCTCTTTCAGTGGGGAGACGTCATCATCAACGTATGGGTGGTGAGTGAGTTCAGTCACGAGTATGTTACACTCGACAGCGGAATCAAGTTCGCAAAGGTGATGTCTGTCATTCGTAAGAAGATAGCGTATCAGCGCAACAAAGACCGAGCATTCCTAATCAATCTCGCATATCGCTTCCTTGGAATGGTGGGCGCAAACGGGAAGAATTTATCCGCTGTATTCAATCAGGATTGCCGATAATCCGGGAGTCCAAAGGGATTGATAAAAACTATCAACCGAAAAACGACGTTATTATAACACGTTTGAAAATAGAAACATTTATTCACTAAATTTAAAAAGAAATGAGAAAGTCAGAATTCGTGGCAGCAGTTGCCAAAGAGGCTGGTATGAGCCAGAGAGACACCGAGAAAGTAATCGACGCACTGAATCCGGTGATTGTCAAAACCTGTGTTGAGGACGGTGACGAAATCAGCCTACCTTTCGGAAAGTTCAAACAGAAAGTCAACCCTGCCAAGACAGGTGTGAACCCGTTGACTCGGAAGCCTATGAACGTTCCCGAGTCTCACACCCTTGCTTTCAAGGCTTCCAAGACCGTGAAAGTGGTTGTTGAACCGAAGAAAGGTAAAAAGAAATAAGCCTGTGAAGGTGTTCTTTTAGTTATAATTGGCTACGAAAGGAAAGAGGCTGCTGTAACAAGTTGCCTCTTTCTGATTTATAGGAGCCACTGGTGGTCGCTCTACGAGATTTACCCCTGTTGGCTGGTACATTTTATTCCCCGTATAGTTATAATCGCTTAAATCGTCTAATATGAACGCAAGAATGGATAAGGATAGCACAGTCACCCTGTCAGGGTTCTGTGAACACGTAATCAGTAAAACTGAATCTGAGTTGTACAGAATAACAGGCTCATCTTCCCTAAAAATTCAGGACGGGAAGGCTCGTAGAAGAGAACGCAGAGCCGAATTGAGGAAAAATCGGAAGAAATAATCAAGATTTTCCGGATGAACTCCTTAGATATTCGATAAATGGACGTATATTTGCTCAGTCAAATCAAACAAGTTACGTCATGAAAGGTTCAAGATACTACAAAAATTTAGACTTCAGCAAGCCAGTAGGGACTCACCGCTATGTTGATAACATCAAAGACCGTCGACAGTTAGCAAAGGTTTGCCTCGTGGCTATGGCTCGTATCAATCAAGCCGAACAGGGTACAATCACAAATCCCTATGAATTGGCTTCCTCATCAATGAAAGACGGACGTACACTCATTCAAACTATCTACGAGGATGGTTATGTAATGTACAATGACGGATGGTTCATTGTCGAATGCGATGAGGACGGGACACTTTACGTTGATGTAACAGGTACAGCGACTCGAGAATGTCCGGAGTACGAAAACATGGAATATATCATGGACGCTGCCTGTCGCGAGGGTCACGAAGAGTGCCTCAAGGCTTTGGCTGAGTATGAAACCAATTAAATATAGATAGTTATGGATAGAAATGTAAAGCAATTGGAGTATGTATCTCCTGAAATCAAGTACAAGAATGGTCCGATGGATACCTTTGTTCACGTGGACTTCATTCACCGTTGGTTCGGTGTTATTGATACCAAGAAAATGGTGAAGTACGGTGCTCATGCCAATGTGGTATTCGGGACTGACAAACGACAGTACACGTTTCGTGAGGGTTGGCTGATAGGATTCAGAAGGATTCCTGAGTCAGAGGCTCGTGTGATAGTACAGAATGAGAAGAGCGACACGTGGGTTCTCCGTCGTGATTGGGCAAAGGTCTTCGAAAAGATGACTCCTCAGAAGGCAGCGGACTTCAAGATAACTTCCTATAAGGACGTTCTTGATGAAATGGCTGAATACTTTATGGACGGTGACGAGTTCAAGACCGCCACGTTCCTGTGTAAAATCGAAGAAACTAACAAGGTATGATAGCAATCAGCGACAAATTAAGACATCAGGTTATGAAACTGGCTGAGCAGTACGAGAAGCCTGAATTCATCACTGATGACCCTGTACAGTTCCCCAGACGGTTCGGTTACAAGTGTTCTCAGGAGATAGTGGGCTTCATCGCTGCTTGGTTAGCGTATGGGAACCGGAAAGCCATCCTCTCTACCTGTGAAAAACTATGTAAGGAGATGGAACGTCTGACTCCCTATATGTATATCAAGAACATGGGTTGGCGAAAGTACATTGACTCGGAGGAACCTCTGTACCGTTTCTTCAAGGAGAAGGACTTCGCTGACCTGTGCCGTGCGCTCAAGGAGATTTACGATAACAACGAAGATATGGAAGAGGCTCTGTCAAAGAACTATACTCGTACGATGGGGGCCACAGATTATCTCGATGCGCTGATAAGCCTGTTCCCTGGAGTGAAAGGTATCCCCCAGGATTCGAAGTCTGCCTGTAAGCGGTTGAATATGTTCCTACGATGGATGTGCCGTCGAAACAGTCCTGTGGATTTAGGTATCTGGAGTTTCATTCCCCAGTCGTCCCTACTCATTCCGCTTGACACTCACGTCGCAACCGTTGGTCGTCAATTGGGTCTCATAACGGGCAAAGGTGATAGCATGAATACAGTGCTTGAACTTACTACGAATTGCCGTAATGTCTATCCGTTAGACCCCTGTAAATGTGATTATGCCCTGTTTGGGTACGGTGTAAACAATAAAACCAAGAAAGAATCATGAAGAAACTATTGAGGAAACTGTTCCTATACTTATTTAAGGAAGATTTCAAAAGGATGAAAGCGTTGGAGAGGGACTTAAAAGGGTTAATTCATCGCCAGAAATGTGCGACCTCTTTGGCTGAGGTTCGTGCTGAACGTATCAGAAAACTCCTGGGGAACATCGATGTTTCAGTTGATGTTCATCATCGTTCAGGCTCATGGGCTGTCGTATCTTTACAGGGTGGGAAGACGGACTACATTAAATTCGTTGACCTCGATGAAAGAAGTCTCAGGGAGATTTCCTCCTTCCTACGACAGTTTGACAGGCAGAATGTCAAGATTGACGCCAACCCCTTTGATAGAAAAATGTTAAACGAAGAAATATATCGGATATGAAAAGATTGATGATTATTACAGCCGTGTTCGCACTTCTACTTACAGGGTGCGGCACACGTGTCAACCATGACACACTCATAGAACTGTCGGTGAATTCTATCACCGAGTATCAGAACAGATTGAACGCTATTCATCCAAAAGATTTACAAGTGTCAATCAGGGAACTGGCTCAGAAGGAAGGTCTTGAGACTCGTGTGGCTACTTCTGAATACAGCGGGAAGGAGTATCAATACTCAAGAGCCTATCTTGATGACGGGACTGAATATTCAATTTCAGCGACAGACCACGGAGACTTCTTTTGGGTTCTTATAACGATAGTCAATTCCAAGGATAATACAATCCCCCGAAAGATGTGTGAACGTATCCGCTCGCTCGCATTTGAGAGAGGCTTAACGCTGTCACGCAATAAACTCTCAGACAAAATTACGGGAGGGAATTTAGTAGTGAGTGATATGCTGAATGGAGTTGTAATAAGTATAGAGCATGACTAAGATAGGTATCATCGGAGCCGGAACAGGGACACTTCCTTCAGAAGTTCTTAGGATGGCTAAGGAAGCGAATGTTGAAATTGTGGAACTTGACAAGGATTTCTCTCCTACTGATATTCCTCAATTCGAAGACAGGGTGTACACTATTCAGCCACGACCTGAAATTCCTCACATCGAATGGTGCGAGCCTATACGGTTTGGAAAGGGAGGCTCGAAAAGTGGTAGAAGCGAGAAGCAAATCCGCAAGGACAGGAAGAAAAGCAAGGCTCGAAAAACTCATCGACGAAAGAAATAACGTATTATATCAGTCACGTGACAGTGAATAAACATCAGCGGTTGCGCAGCCGTTGAGGTATTTAGTAATAATTAAAATTTCAAGACAATGAAAAAAGATTTCATTACTGTTTCCCCTGATACTGGGGGGTACGACCCAAGTGAATGTAGTTGCTGACCCCAATTCGACATTTCAGCCTCGCTCAACGATACTGAACTTCTCCGCTGGGGGGTATCACGAGCGATAACCGTTAATCAAGATAGCATACCGCTTATGCCTGTCGTGGGTCTCACTTCACTTGCTGACAATTGGAATGGAACTGTAACACTTTCGTTCAATGCAACAGGGTTTTCAACGGTTTCAGCCCAGAATGACAATGGCTACGAACGTGGGGTCAGTTATCTTTCTGTAAAAATGAACGTACAACTCCCATCCGTATCCGAAACAGCAGACACTTATTGGGTGACAAGGGGTGCTCTTCTACTTGCTGATTCCTTTGAAGGTGTATGGCCAGAGCCGTGGAATAACGGTGTTTTCATGGAAACCATTTATAAGGACAGACCTGGAGCCGGAACCAAAACTTACTATGACGTTGTTCAGAGCGACCCCGAAAGCGTTGGTATTCCAAACTTTACGGCTCATTATTTGAGGATGTCAGATGCTAAGAAGTTTTCTCCTGAGTATCACGTATTTCAATACATTAGATTCTATCTTGGCGACCCACAGTACCAAGGTGAGTTCGTATGCGTTGCAGAGTTCGATTTTACATAGTAAAATAAAATTCTTGGAACTTCCCCGAAGAAATTCGGGGATTTTCTTTGGATATTCGAATTTATCCACTACCTTTGTTGCGTCAATCAATTAAAACAATAAAGTCATGAAAGCAACAGTTGAATCAGTATTATTAAACATGAGTAGCCGTTCAGTTGAAATCTTCGTTGAAATTCTCAACGCTGTCACATCTTGTGAAAATGAAAACGAACTCCGTGCGTGTATGAAACTCATACAGGAGCGTTTCCCTGTTTCCTTCAATTCCTGTTTCGTTTACGGCTTCGGTTCAACCCATATGTGGGTGACAGAGCCAGGAAGAAAAGAAAGATTAATATTCGTGGAGTTCTAATCGAACTCCTCGGATTCCACGTATAATTATCAAACATTTTAAACAAAAGATTATGGACATTACAAAGAAGAAAGTCATCTTCATCGACATGGACGGTACGCTCATCGATACCGTTTCCGGGAAAACCTTTCCGGAAGGAGTCTGGGACATGAAACTGAAAATGGAGGTTTTTGCGCAACTCAAGAAACTTCATCCACAGGCTGTTCTCATCGTATCTAATCAGGGTGGAATTGAACTGGGACACGTTCATCCCGCTATGTTCCAACCGAAATTCATCTACGTCATTGCGTGCCTTCAATCGTACATCGGTTTGAATACGCTTGTTGCCGGACAGTTCTGTCCCTACAATGACAAGAAGCATCCGAAACGTAAACCCAATCCGGGAATGCTTGAGGACATGCTGGCTGAGTTCACTCACAATACAGGTATTACAATCGCCAAGGAAGACTGCCTTATGATAGGGGATGCCTCTGGTCTGGAAGGACAGTTCAGCGACAGCGACCTCAAGACGGCTGAGAACTTCGGGTGTGATTATCTTGACGTTACAGAGTTCACCAACATGGAACTCCCTGAGCCTCTATTTAAGGTCATTCGCCTGTCGGATGGTGAAGTTGTAAAGGATAAGGACGATAATCCCTTACAGAACCTTACAGAGAGCGAAGCAACCGGCAAAGTGGTATTCCTTATGGAAGCGAACCCTGAACCACAGGGGCAGTTCACCTATGTGCCTATGCTGTGGGAAGTCCCTCACGAGCCAGAACAGGCTCCTCAACCGAAAGAAAAGATTATTCACATGAATCCTAAAAAGCAATAGACATGGCAATTATTGACAAAGACACCCGTATGACAGTTGCCACACGGCTGGCAAATCTCAATTACAAAGAACAAATGGACTCGTCACTGGCGAAGTTAAATGAACTGTTCGAAAAGTACATTATCGGAAAGACTCCGGACGATGTTTTGAAGTGTTTCAAAGCGCACAAGAAGTATTTCATTCGTTGTAATGAACCATCACTGTCATCTTACAACCTCCCGAAGACGTTCTTTCCTGAAGATTGGGGAAGTAGAGGTTTTTATATTCATCTCAAGTTCACTCAGGAACTTCCTATTGCTGACGAAAAGGTTGAAGACATCGCCAAGAAACTTTCTGAAGACCATCCTATCGTTCAGCAAATCAAGGAACATCTCCTTCTTGAGCAAGACCGTTACTTCATGGAGAAGCGTCTGAAGTGTATGATGGAAACAACCCGTTTCACTCCGGAGCGTCTGAAGAACGAATTCCCCGAAGCATATCTCATCTATATGGATGTTATAACAGCCGACTGGAATGAAAAGCGTGATGACGCAAAGAAACCTGCTTCGAACCTGTGTGACACTATCGAAAATATCCGTGCGACGTTGAAACCTAACTTAAAGGAGGCACTGAAACATGATAAAGAAGAGGAATAAATTAGGATGGTTCCTGAGGTGGTATTACAGCCACCTTCTCTTTGCTGCTCAATACGTATCTTTCAAAGATGCTGGGCTTGAGGAACTGTTCTGGAACATCGTTACGTGGTATCACTTCTTCCGTCACTTTGAAGAGTTTACTTGTAAGATTCAGTGGTATGTTTCAAAGGATATTGTCGCCTACATTTTCATTCGAAACCTTGCGGATTGGTCAACAAAATCCATTTGTTTCAATGATAAGCCGTGTCCGTTGGTACAAGTAATGGAAAATCTTGACTGTTACAAACAGGTGGACGGAGCGATTTATGAGATTTCCAATGGAAGTCCAGTCGAATAGCGTTTATTCAGTACATTCATTTAAATCGAAAGATATGTTGATATTTATCAAATCATGGATTACTCCCCCACAGGACAGTCCTTCAAAAGAATCACTCGTAGAGGTTCAGAAAGCCTACCGAGTTGAGAACATTAAAGAGGTGAGCGAAGTGAACGCTCTTACGAACCCCAAGGGGAAGTTTCGCTTCTCCATCCTATTAGTTACAGGCGAAAGGCTCTACTCTTCCTTATACGGAACAAAAGAGGAAGCCGAGATGGCACAAGTATCCGCCATCACCGTTCTGAATGCGATTGAACTGTACTTCGAACGTTTCAAGCATGTGCCGGAACACCACGCAACCCCTGTAATGTTTCAGGCTCCTGACGCAAAACAGAAGAAGTTGGTTCCGGGAAAGATATCGATGTTCGATACACCCGTTTACACAATTCAAATTTAATCACCAAATAATTTAGACTTATGAAAGTAGTTTATAATTTCATCTATTCCGACTCAGAAGGAAAGATTCAAGAATTTCAAATGCCTGTGGGTATCACAGAAGACATCGATGCTGATACAATGTATGACCTCTGCGTATCGTATCTTGAAGTTGGCAAGATAAAGGGCACACCTCTTCATGCGGTATCAACCTCCGGCAAGTATCCGAACTATTGCTTCACCTCAACCGCTTGTGATGCTGGATGCGAGGCTTGCCGTTCGAAGAAACTCAGCAAGAAGAGCGCACAGGCTTATGAGCCTCAGTCGCTTGACGGGAAGAAGATTTACATCTACGAAGGAAAGTTCGGAAAGGTTGGACAATTCGGTCGACGCATCATTCAAAAATCCTACCTTTTGCCCGCACCAGCACTTCTCACCGACAATCTGATTGGCGACTTCAAAGCAGCTATGAATAAGGAAAAGGACGGTATGGGTTGGGAATTGTTAGGAATCACTCTGGTTCACGAACTCGACCCACAGGGTATGACTGACAAGGAGATTGAACAGTACGTCAAGACTCCGGAAGGAAACCTGTTTCAACCTGACTCTGAGGAGAAACTTCCTGAAGAAAAAATGATTTGGGCTCGTACCAGCGATGAAAACGAAGACCGTACTGCTTGGATTCCGGCTTTGGTTCGTGGCGAACAGGTATTGAGCGCAATCGGTGAACTTGACAGTCCTGACAATGCTGAAGATACCCGTGAATTCACCGACTGTCCTATTCCGGGATATCGTGTTGTGAAAGACGATACCGACTCGAAGAAACTTGGTCTGGCTCGCATAGCCTGTACAGTATATCCGCTCGACAGAAATGACAAGCGTGAAGAACCGTTCCTGTACATCAACGAATTCATCATTCCGATAGGGTTGAGCAACAAAGAAGCCGTGAAATATCTTATGGCGTTGGCTCAGAAGTTCATCAAAGGGAATTGTGAGATTGAGCCTCTCTATTGGGAGTACCTGTCTTTCTTGAACGGTGAGAAATTAGCGACGGCTCACATTCTTGACCAGAATATGAAGCCAGCCGACCTCGCCACTCCTCACTTCCTTGTTTCCTATACGGTCAACGAAGAGGAGGGTCGAGAATATACGTGTGTCGTTCGTTACCCTGTACGCATTACTTCGCCCATCATGATGATTCCGGCTGGTGCGTATGTGGCTAAGAAACTCAAGAAGTATTTCGGTGATAAAGTAAGTATCACACAAATGGATTACTTCGATGACGTGGTATCAAGTCTTGCGGTCATCTTATAAGGCTCTATACGGTAATCAAAGGTGTGCTCCGGACAATTTGTTCGGGGCATACTTATAACTTCCTAAATCGGCTATAATTGACGTCAATAGCATAAATAATTTCGTTTCAATCATTAAAAGTAAAATTATGAAGAAAGATTTTCTTACTATCACTCCCGAGTCTGGGGGGTACGGCTCAAGTAAATGTTGTTGCTGACCCTAATCCTTTGATGAAAAGTCGTTCAACTACTCTCAACTTCTCAGCAACGGGGCAGGTTTTAGAAACCACCAATGTTGAACAGGCGGGCGTTCCTTGGGTGATGTTAGCTTCCTCTTTTAGGGGTTATAAAGTAGGAAGCGGATATCCATACAAAACATTGGTCACTGAAAATACTATATCTGAAGAAAATGGAATCCTCACATTCAAAGTAAATGATGCCTTTTCTTTAAGCAGTGAGTTTTACCCGTGGTTCGTATTTTACTCGGATAATTCAAACACTTTTGTTATGGAGTTGGGTTATTCAAGTAAAACTTATGAGTTTTCTAAAAATGGGAAAATCCACAGTCTTGTTTTTGATACACAAAATGATTATCAAAATTTTTTGTTAGCTTTTGGTCAAAGTATATTGGCTAAGCAAGTTTCTATAAAATTTAACGGCACGGAGATAATACGTGTTGAAAATTTATAATTCTAAGAATTCCCGGAAGAAATTCCGGGATTTTCTTTGATGTTTCAATAATTCCCATTATCTTTGCCCTGTCAAACTTAAAAAATCAAGGAATTATGAAAAAGGTTATTTCAAAATTAGACGGAAAAGAATACTACTTAACAGTATGCAATGACGAATCAAATGTTATGTTTATCTGTAATAAAAGATACCAAGTTCGTAATGCTACATCTGATGACTGTTGTAACCCTGAACTTTACTGCGTTGTCAACGGAACATTCAACGAGCCTCTATCTGACCTCGACTTCAAGATAGCATCTGGTGGGCTACTCCCGTTGAACCGTTACAATGGAACATACTGTTTGAATAAGAAAGTTCTTAAATCTGATTGCAAAAGATATTTATCGTACATCGATTAATAAGTTAGGACTATGGCAAAGAAGATAAAATTCACATCAAAGAAGAACCCGAAGCCGTCAAAGTTGGCACGTGCGGGTGGTGACGTTCAAACCTCGTCAATTTACTATCAGGGCGAGCGTATAGGCTCGGTTGAGGGGAACACTCGTATAATACTGATATGCGACCCCAAACCTGTTTATTTGAGACTAAAAGAACCCCAAGACCACAGGTATGCAGTAAACTGGGTCAAGGAACACGCTCAATGGATATGGGATAACTACAATCTTCGAATCAAATCACAACTTAAAGAAAAGGAATCATGATAGCACCTATTGAAATAAATCGAGTAACGGTAAAGGGTGGAGCCGGAATGCCCACGTCAGAATATGCACAGTTAGTTTACAAGGGTGAGGAAATAGGCTTCATCAGTGAACAGGGTATCTTCCTAAAGATGTGGCATCCGGAACTGAAAGCCGGAGTCTTTCAAAACATCAACACTTTCAACGATAAGTCTTTCACACAGAAATGCAAACTTGTCGAAAAGAACTGGGATGCCATCTATGACCGTTATACTACTATCATCAGAGGAAAATGAATTCTCTTTGTTGTGTTTTTCATATTTTGATTTATTGTTTGACGACAGGGAAGAGCGGAGCCGAAAACTCCGCTCTTTTTATTTGAAATTATGGACGACCCAAATTTAAATTGGTATTTATTGTCCCAGCATAACTGGTTCCAGGCATTAACCTTACCCCAGTAATTCCCCCAGAAGGATTCCCTCCACCTGAAATTGTCGTGACCTTTAAAGAATTCCCTGTCTTTTCAATTGTCCAAGTTCCTTTCCAAACATTTGTGTATGTGGCAGAAGAAACAGGGGAATAACTTCCATTTTGGTCAAGTAAAGAATAAGGAATAGGCTCTTCACTTTGTTTTACTCCATTGATATAGGTTTCTTTATACATTGTTACAGTTTTTGTGACAGAACCATAGGTAGTGTTTGAAACTGTAATTAAGGTTGGTTCGATTCGATACTTATACGTTACACTGGCTGCAGCTTGCGACAGGGAGACTGCTTGGGTCTATTATTTTAATGAATAAGGAGGGATTCTGGCGGGAGTCCGTGAATAACCCGATAATTCCCGCCAGTCCCTAATTTTTAGTTCAAATTGACTGTCTGATTATTTGCTTCAAGTGTAAATGACTGTGTCGTTGAACCGCTCCAACTCGTTCCCATACCAGTCATTTTACGAATCCATACCCTGTCACCAGCCTTCAAATAAGTTCTTGTGCCACCTTTTGCAACGTCGTTTACACTATATCCTGGGTCAGGACTCCATATTTCTTGGTAATCCTCTCCACCACCTATCATAGCCGCATACTGCATAGGGGTTCCAGTCGGAGTTGCACTCGAATTGAATACAAAGTAAGTATTCTCAAATGTACCACTACTTTGGTAAGTAATAGTATATTGAACGCCAGCCTGATTCAATGATACCGAAGCAGTTTTCCCCGATGTTGTTTGAGTATAGGAAACAGTTCCCGACCGTTTATTACTTTGATTTGCCGCAGCAGTAATAGAAGAACCATCCGTGTTCTTGCTGAACCCTGTTCCACTAATTGTTGCGCTCCACGATACATTTTCCTGGGTTGATGTTTCGACTCCATTTACTCGTGGAAAGAATGGTTAAAGGAATTTTCTGGCGAAAATCAATCGCAAAACCACTGCGTCCACGTTATACATATATAAATTGAGAAGTCATGAACAAAGAAGAGAAAAGAAACAAGCAACTTCTCGATATCCTCGAGAAGGACTTCGAGGAACTCTCCCCAGGAGAACTCCAAGTCATTCGTAACGAAACTCGGAAGATATACGGTATCGAGGGGAAGATAGGAACAGGCATAATCCTGAACTCCTACCTGAATATGAAGCGAAAGTTCATCACCGAACTTGAACAGGTTTTGGTCTGTCCGAAAATGACTGTTAAGGACTTCGGACCATTCGCAGGACGGCAGGTTGTTACCAACAAGATACCCGTTCCCACGTTTGACGGTCTTAACGGGGAGCCTGCAGGCATTTTCTATATTGATGGATACACTTATCTCCCCGTCCTATCTGTATCGTATTTAGACGACCAAACAGAGGTGATTTGCCTATCTCCGGAAGGCTCGTTTTGTAGGATAACGACAAAGGATTTTGATTTCGAGATATAAACCGCTAAATTTGCGGTGAATTTCATTTAGTTATAACTAATTTTAAGAATTATGCAGAAAGATTTTATTACAGCAACTCCGGACTCCGGAGGAAGTGGTAGCACAACTGTGACTGCCACGGCTCCTGCTAATCAGACTGAATCGGCACGCAGTACGAGCCTTTCAGTTGCTGGTGGTGGGATGACACGTACTGTTGGCGCAAGTCAGGCTGCGGGAGTAGTAACTTGGAACTATTACTTCTCCGTGACTCCGACATCGCTCAGTTTCGTCGCTGGTGGTGAAACGAAATCCGTTACCGTAACTTCCTACCGAAAGAAAGTTATAAACGGAGTCGAAACATCAACCCAGGAAAATGTGAATTGGACACCGACTGTTTCGGGTACAGGCTTCTCAGTAAGCGGTTCGAATGTTACGGCAGCAGCGAACAGTGCGACGACGACGCGAAGCGGAACTGCCACCTATACGCAGACTGGTAGTGGTAAGACCCAAGCAGTCTCCCTGTCGCAGGAGGCTGAGGCATGGTCAATCAGTTCAACAAATATCATTCTTTCTGGATACAGTTCAAGCTCGGGAATTGTTACGGTTACTGCACCAGCAAGCGGTTCATGGTCAATCGACTTCGATTCTAATGCGTTCAGCCTAAATGCTTCACCAGCATCAGGTACAGGCTCAAAGACTGTTACTATCAATGCTATCAATGATAGCGGTCAAACAGGTGTTCACAATATAAATATCTATCTTAAATCAGGTGGGTCGACAAAAGATACGGGAAACATTCGTGTCCGTATAACTTCGGGAAGTTAATTGTTATGGTTGGGAGGTCTGATATTAGACCTCCTTTCCAAATGAAGATTAATAATGAGAGCCTTCGATCATAAATCGAATATCTGAAAGTGTCTTTCCATCAATCGTCAAAGTTCCATATCCATATGCATTATATTGTAGGCTGTCGTCATTAGTGTCAATATTCGTCATTCTAATTTCAACATTTGAGCCACTCTGAACAATTTGCATAGAACAATTTTCTGTGGTGATATTATTGACATTTGAAATCTGGCAATTGCTTAAAGTTAGGGTAAACGACTCAATTGAACCAGATGAATAATCATTATTCGTTCTAAAAGAGTTATCTGACAAATCTATTTGAACATTTACGGACTGATTTACATCTACTGAATACTCATCCACACCCGTGTAAATGTAAAGAGTTCCCCAAACTAAACCTGAAGAACTGTATCTTACTGATGTTCCTACGGATGGGACAGCCTCCTGCGACAGGGAGACTGCTTCTTGATTTTCGAAGAAAAACAAAGAGCACTCCCAGAGGAAGTGCTCAATGATTAGGGGGACAGGTTTAAGACAGAAGTGTCCAAGCCTCACGAACTTTGTTGAACTGACTGTATGGAAGAGTAGTGTAGCCACCCCGACCAAACGATGTTCCCCAGGAGTTCTTGATGATGAGACCTGTTTCGTCATAGCCGACAACCGCTACTGCATGACCACCCATGAACTCATCACCGTTCCAGAAGTCGTCATTATACGAAAATACATTCATCGCTATAAGTGCTGCTCCATTAGTAAGAACACTCTTTTTGAGAGCGTCCAGAGAGCCAATACGAGCGAATACTTCGACACGGTGTTCACCTTTCAAAATTTCGAAAGCCTCACGAGGCATCATTCCGTCAATAGTCTTGTCAGAACGCTGGTTGTACAGGTATTCGAAGTCGATAGACGATTCCTGACCTTTCGATTTGCAATAGAAATTGTACATTTCTGCAACTGTACAGGACACACAACTCCCCTTGCTTCCTTGGTCATAGACACGAAGTTGTTCCCTCAGTTCATACCGCTTCGGGAGTTCAATCTTCGGAGCAGCATAAGTGGTATCATTCGGATTGACGCCACTCTCAATAAATCCAAGTCCTTTCGTTATCATTCTTGCCTAAATTTGAATAGAACATTATCCTTTCCAGCCGTTTGTGTGACTGAAAAGATATACAGAACTTTATCCTTCTTTTCAGTAAGGACATACACAGTGGTCATCACGGAGTCGCTCCCGATGAAGTACGTCTTTCCCCACGAGTCTAAATTCGTAGGGACGCTCAAGCCGTGAACGGTGTTCAGGCTGTCAATTACTGAAAGAGGCTGTGGAGTCACTCTTTCGAAGAACACAGTCTTCCGAGTTGTCGCACAGCCTACAATCAGCAATGTCAAGAAAAGGAATATCAGTTTCTTCATCAGCCACCTACATTGAACCAGTTACCAAGTAGAAAGCATAGCCAAATGAGAAGACCGCCTATCAGTGGTGGAAGACCTCCGTTGAGGATAGCCTGTCCGACAGGAAGATTTTTCTTCATGTTCTGGTAAGCGAACAACCCAATGACAACGAATGAGACCGGAATCATACACGTAATACCCATATCAAGTGAGATTCCAAAGAACGCAGCCACCAACATACCGATGATGACGTACAGGTAATGAAAAGGCTTCATTTGTACCATTGTAATTGAAATTTAAGTTAAATCGAACTCTTTGCACACTTCCTCCATTTCCTCGCAAGTCAATGGTCGAACTTTCAGGATATTATAGCGGTCGAGGTCTTCTTGTAGAATAGGGAAAGGCAACCGAGTGTTCCCCGTTGGGGTGACAAAGCAATTATCGGCACTGTCACGATAGAAAAGTACATCAGGCTGGTCAGCCTCAATGAAGATTTCATCTGTATAAGCATACATGAAGTCTTCCCACTTTTCTTCGAAGCCTTTCTTGCCCACTCGGTTCAGCCCAGTTCCAGTATCTACTTTGGGATGAAGAAAATCCTCTACAGATTCCACAGGTTGCGTGGGGGTATATTTAGGACGCTGTTCACGGGTAATCTCACGGAGTTCCGATTCGAGCGTTTCAATCTCTCCTAACAGTTGTTCTTCTCGCTTGGCATAGTCGGACAACTCTTTGCGCTGTTCACGGTTCTCCTTCTCAAGAAAAAGAATCTTCTTATTCAGACGGTCACATTCCGCCTGAAGATTCAGCACTGTTAAAGTTTCTTCTTTGCCCATATTAGATAGCATTTATTCTGTTGCTCCATGAGTCTGTTAGGAACTCTTCCATTTGAGCCTCAGAAAGTTTATCATACACTTTAAACGTGACAGTATCGAATCCTCGTTTTCCTTTCCCGACCTTTGTACCTGTATAGGAAAGAGAGTATTTGAACTGAAGAACCGAGTTGAGGTTGTTAATCATTTCCCGGAAAGCGGTCTTAAGAACGAACCGCTCAAAATCCTGGACACTATATTCCGGAGTCTGAAGTTCATCCATAAGTTCGGATATTTTCATAGAGAAGACACGTTTGTCCTTCCAACGGCTTAACATCATGAAAATACGCTTGGCATAGACGCCATTCATTGAGACGACAGACTTCTTGTCGTAAATTGTTCCTCCTATCCCCTTACCATAATATAGAAGCCAGCGTAAACTTGTAACAGGCATTCCCAGTACGATGTTGTCATCCTCGTCAATATCCATCGTAGAGATAAGATAACATTCCCTTCGAACCAATTTACCCTGTTCGTTGGTAAAGTTGTATTTAATCGTCTGTTTGAACATCTTCTTTATTTCGTTGAGAACGATAGAGCCGTGATGGTGTTTATCAATTTCATTCATTTGTATAGGGATGAGAAGATTACCGTTCTTGTCCAGGGGGAGAGTTTCCTGGAAAACTTTCAAGTCAGCGTTCAGCCAGTCAACATCACGGGACATAGCAGGTTGCAACTGTTCGACAAGATGAACCAAACAGTTCATTTGCCACGATGTGAACTTATAGACGCCAAAGGTCGCCAAGTTCGATTGAATAATTCCTTTATTTCTTTTCATATCGTATAATGTTTAATTTCCACACAAATATAACGGGAAAAAATTATAAACAGGGTAAAGTCATATCAACCCCTTTAAAAACAGGCTTGGCTTCGAATTAAGACTGTAAATTAACTGCGCTTAAAAGCCTGTTTATAAATTTGTCGACGCGCTTAAACCCCTTTTTATTGCGCTTAAACCCCTTTTTATAACCCCTTAGACCCCTGTTTTTATTGCGCTTAAACCCCTTTTTATAAAACAAAATTTGTGGGTGAAGATTCCCCATAAAATAGGGAAGATTCACGGACTCGAAAATTTGTGTATCAATATATGAGTACAATAGAAGTTTCAATAGAATACAAGTTAGAGTCCCGAACGGAAATTTTAAGAAGTCATTTTCACGTCGAAAACACACCTCACTGCGTTCGGAATTTACAGGCTTCGCCATCTCCGATGGACTTCGCCCTGAGAGGCTGCTGTCGCAGCCGATGTTGTTAGGAGATATGGAAATGAGAAAAACTTTTGTGCATTGACAGCGTTATATTTGTGTTCGGTTTGGTTCGCCTAATCGAACATCGTCTAAAGTTTGATTTGATTTACATTGTTTGATTGACATCTAAAAAGTTTTTGAAGAAGATTCTTTTTGTTCATTAAAGAAAAGTTTAGGTTTTAAGTATTTGACAGAAATCTGGGGCATGAGAGGATGTGAATCTTCTCACTGCCCGTTTTTATTTTAGAGCCATACCGTTGAACTCACTCCTACCATATTAAAATTTTATGAATAACTTTGCTCACAAAGAATTTTTAATTTTACAAGTCGTATGGAAAATAAAGGAAAGAAAGTTTCCCTCCAGTTGTTTGAGGAAACTGCTCGTAACAATGGATACGAGGTATTCACACCCGATGAGGTGGCTTCCTATTACAAGGAAGGAATCATGAAGAGTCGCGCCAACGAACTTACAGCCGAGGAGAAAGAGGCTTTCGTGGCTGACGTAATGTATCTTCAGAAAGCCGTATGCGCTGACGAAGAGGGTAAAGACGTCATTCGCTTCTATCGTCCTAAACAGGTTGAGTGGGAAACGGCTGCTGACGGAACTGTCATGAAAGGTTTGGAAGGTGTATATCGTGACACCCCTGAAAATCGTCGCCTGAACCGTGTTGGACAGGCTTATTCTCCTACATTGGAGTTCCTGAAATCGTTGAACGGTGAAACAGAGGGCGACATCATGAAGTCGTTGGGAACAGGTGTTTATGCTGATACCCCTGACAATCAGCGTCTGGGACGTGTGGGTCAGCCGTACAAGAACCAAATTCCGGTTGAATAATGGAAACGCTGCTTGAGAAATCATTGAATAAACACGATTTTCCGGAAAAGGAAAGACGTGAATTGGCGAAAGAGGGAGAAGCCATGAAAGATGGCTCTTTCCCTATTCGTAATGCTCAGGATTTGAAAGACGCCATTCGTAGTGTTGGTCGGGCGAAAGACCCTGCCGCTGCGAGACGGTGGATTAAAAAAGCGTGCTAAAGAACTCGGGAAAGAGTCGCTTCTTCCTGAGTCCTGGGAATAATTTAGGAGTTTTCTTCGGGAAACTCTTTGATTATTCAAGATAACGTAATATATTTGCGTAATCAAATTTAACTGTAAGGAATATGACGACACTAATAGAAAAATCAATTTTGAATGAAAGATTAGAAAAATCTCGTTCAGGCACATATGCTGATACTTCTGAGAATAGACGCAAACATCGCGTGGGGCAGAAGTACGGTTCTGAAAAGAAAGAGGAAGAGAAGCCTGAGAAGACTTCCTCTAACGAAAAAGACCCTGCAAAGGAACTTGAGGCTGTCGATAAGGTTATCGCTGCTATCAACGAAGGCAAGTTGAAACTTCCCCAGGAAGAAATTATGGTTCTCATAGAAAAGAAGAATAATTTAGAGTTGGCAAAAAGACAGGCTGAAAAGATACATTCAGGTGTTAAAGCAAACGAAGAGAAACGTAATGCTGCGGAAGCGAAGGAAACGAGTAAGAAATTAGACGAGGCTGAAGACAAACTGTATGACCAGCGTCAGAAAGAAGAAACTTCAGAAGAGGTGAAAGAGTCGTACACCCGTGTCAAGTTTGAGGATGTCCCTAACAGCGGAAAGGTCAATTTGAAGAAATACCTGTCAGAGAAAGTTCGACAGGGGGTTGATGAAAAGTGGTCAAACATTAAGAATATCCCTACCGACAATCTTAAGAAGATGGAGAAAGGACTTGTGAACGATTTAAATAAGAACTTTGAAGCAATCAAGAAGTCTCAGAGAGCGGAGTTGCTTTACTCTATAATGAAAGTTAAGGGGGAACTGGAAAAGCGTGGTAAAGAGAGCCAAAAGAAAGAATAAGGATATCATGCTTTATTAGTGCCGTTTTTGTTTGTAAATTTGTATCGTTTAATAAATGTAGAATTAAAACATAAAAGAGATGAAGAAATATGTTTATTCGAAAGGTGCGGAGGCTGTTACGGTTGAGACCGATGGGTTAGCAACTATCAACAACTTCATGGTGACCGGACTCATTGGTAAAAATTATCATGGTCTGGTACAGGCTGGTCTGAATTTCAAGATGGGGGACGAAGTAACTATCCCGATGATGTTGAATGCTGCTAAGACCTGTGAATGTAAGGTAGAATGCTACGAGGGCAATGAACTTATCATCGATGAGTCTGCTGACTTTACAAGTGGCGTTCCTGCCGAAGTAGGTACAATCTTCGGGTTGCAACTGGGTGTGGCTTTTAACGAAGCGACTTATTATGCTGTGGTTCCTAAATCATATACAGACCAGTACGATTATGCTGTTTCCAAGGGTTCACTTCCTTGGTTGGTTGCAAAGTTCAAGAAAATCGCTGCTGATTCTGGTGAGCAGGAAACATCAGAGTATCAAGTACAGGTATTTGCCGACGAACGACAACTCGAGTTCCGTGGAAATTCTGCCGACTTGGGTACGTTGAGCGAAGACAAGAAAACGCTGACCGCAAAGGCTTCCAATTTACTGATGTTTGAAATCGTGAAAGATTTGGGAATCTTGCGTCCGGAAATGGTAACTTGGTTCACTATTCGTTTCATTTACGGAGGTCGTACCTACGAAGCAAAAACATTCGTCACTCCTGGAACTATTTAATTATGGGAAGTAAGAAGAACCGTTCATCAAAAAACAGGAGTTCAGTGGGAGCCAATAATGTGGCTCCCATAGACGGTCTTGATGGACTGTCTCTTCAGGAACTCCAAATCATGGCTCAGGCTGCTCCGATAGCGTTGAGGAACCGTCTTCAGAAGTCCCTAAATTCAGAGAATTTTGAAGAGGTAATGAAGGCACAAGCGTTTATCGCTGAGCAACAAAAGAACGGCAGGAGAGCACCCCAGCCGGAAATTAAATCAATCCTTTGGAACCCGTCGGAGATAGGCTTCAATGGTAAGGGGTATCGCGACCCGAACAACGGTATAGCATTTGGGACTCTGAACCGAATGGGCGATATCTTCATCATTAAGGCTATTATCAACACACGTATTGAACAGGTTCAGAACTTTCTGAAGTACAGCGTTGACGACCAGAAGCCAGGATACCAAATTCGTTACAAGCGAAGTCCAGGCTCGAAGGGTTCTGACGAAAAGGAACTGTCAGCAAAAGACAAGAAGATTGTCGATTACATAGTTCGTTTCCTTGAAGAGGGTGGTGAGAATGACAAATGGGAATGTGAGGACAACTTTCAAGAGTTTACCCGTAAAGTATTGAGGGACTCCCTTGTGCTTGACCAGATGACATTCGAACTCGTTCGTGCAAGGAATATGAACCTCAAGAAGTATCGTGCCGTTGACGCTGCCCTGATACGGCAGTTAGACACAAACGACCCACGATACAGACAGATGTTCGAGAACTTCCGCTGGCATGGTTATTTGCCTCGCTATGCTATGGTATGGGATGGGCAGATTATCCGTCACCCTGTATCAGATGAGTATGTAGTTTTCTATCCGTGGGAGTTGGGTTATGGTATCCGTAACAAGACGACCAACGTGTTGCGTAATGGATACGGCTGTTCGGAGTTGGAAACGTTGATTGAAATCGTGACATGGATTTTGTGGGGAATGCAGTACAATGGTAACTTCTTCAAACAAGGTAGTCAGCCGAAAGGCTTTATCAATGTGAAGAACGGAAACGTCGACCAAGGAACCCTGAACGAGTTTCGTCAGGATTGGAAACAGACGATGAGTACCGTGTACAATTCTCACAAGATACCCGTCATTCAGGGAATAGACCTTGAGTGGATTGATTTACAGCAGACGAACCGAGACATGGAGTTCACTGAATGGATTAAGTTCCTATTGGTGATTGCGTGTGCCGTGTACCGTATGGACCCATCGGAGTTGGGCTTTCAATTCCAGGACGCTGCCCGTATATTTGGACAGGAAGGACAGAAGGAACGTCTTGACCACTCTAAACAGAAAGGTCTGACTCCGCTGTTAGTGTTCTATCAGAATATCCTGAATAAGTATATCATCAGCGAAATTGACGACCGCTTGGAACTCGTGTTTACAGGTATTGAAATCGAGGACGAGGCAGCACAGGTTGAACTGGATAAGAAGAAGTCTGAGGCTGGCTTTGTATCGCTCGAGGATATGTTCGAAAAGTATTCAGGCAGAAAGTTCGACCCGAATAAGGACACTATCCTTAACACGGTGTATCAGTCGGCTCAAACCAACAAAATGATGGGTGGCGAGGGCATGAACGAAATCGTCGATGGCGAAGAAGGAAATGGCTCACCTAAAACAGCGGAAGAGGCTATACAGGCGATGATGGTTGAAAAGTCTATGGAGAACCCTATTCTCGGAAAGGCTTTGGAGTTCATTGATTCACAATTAGGAATAAGAAAATGAAAGCACCAGCATCACCCCGAATTCATCACGTCGACCCGATGAGATATCCAAAGGTTCAAAAGGAATACGAGGGTAAAGGGAAGAATGCGTTCAACGCTGTTAAACTGTTCGGAGACGTTGTTGAAACTATGGTTGAAATACAAAAGAAGAAAAGATAATGTTATTCACGGAAGATGAAATAAAGAAGATTTTGACAAACATCGACCTCGCAGTAGTGAAGATGGTTGCACAGGTGTTGGGGAAAGACTACCTAACAACTGAAGACCTTGCGCTCCTGAAGAAGAAAGGGGTTGACTTGGTGAAACTGATTCCTAAATTCCCTTCCCATTATCAAGCGTTTCTTTTTGGTCGTGTTTCGGCTGCTGTTGGGACGAAAGCCACCGCTCAGATGACTTACTCCGAGTTTACTGCGTTTCTGTCTAAAATGGGCTTATTTGAGCCCACAGCGAGGGAAATGGCGTTCTACAAGGTTGCCGCTAACAAAACTTATACTCATATCAAAGGATTTGCCGACCGCATCAAGAACGATGTCCGAGCATCAATTTCCGCAGAGGAACTCAGTTACTTACAGGCTCAAGAGCAGGCAAAGGCTGATGCGACTTTACGGAAGGAGATGCTCGAAGGCACGTTCGAGAAGCGTTCCGTCAAGAAGATTACTTCAAACCTCGCTAACCAGATGAATGATTGGCAGCGGGATTGGGGACGTATCGTTGAGACGGAAAGTCAAGATATATACAATCTCGGAAGAGCCGAAATCATGATGGAAGAAGACCCTGACCCGTTGGTTTACTTTGATGTCTTCCCTGGAGCCTGTCGCCATTGCATACGACTATACCTAACAGGGGGTATCGGGAGCCAGCCACGGGTGTTCAGGCTTTCGGAACTCATGGCAAACGGTACGAACTATGGTGTGAAGTCGAAAGATTGGAAAGCGACGATACACCCTGTTCACCCGTTCTGTCGGTGCGACTTGCGTTATGTTCCGAAGGGATATGTATGGAACCCTGACACACATCAGTTCGAGCCTCCTAAGAATTATGAGAGAAAGGTTGAACGGAAGAGTCGAGCGAAGATAACAATTGGAAATAAAGAATATACAGTCTAAAAGATGATAATTATGAACTTGAAGAAATTTTTAGGAATTCAGTCAACCCAAGAAAAGGTTGAGGACTATCGGAAGTTGAAAGGTCAGTTGGCGAACCTTGAAACTTTGGGTCAGGAATTGTCCGACAAGTTTTCAATTCAGAAGTCTGTCATTGACGGTGTGGATGGTTTACCTGAGGAGAAGAAATCCGAAGTATTTGAAAAGTACAGAGGATTCCTAAAAGAGCACCAGAAGGAAGTTTCGTCAGCCGTGAATGAAAGAAACAAGATATTGAAATCGCTTGAGGCATACCGTAACGACCCCGACGTTGGTGACATCTGTAAAGGTATTGACGCTCTCGAACAGGCTGAAGAGGCTTATCGTGGTGGCAAACTGTCTAAACAGGTGTATTTCGACATCGTGAAGTCAATCACAGGCGAGCCGACAAAGTATGCTGATGTGGTTGCTTTTGACAAGGATGGTAGAGTCCTCGTTTTACATCGTGTTGAGAACTTTATTCCTACTGGTAAGGTATGTATCCCTGGAGGTCATGTTGACCCAGGAGAGGACTTTGAGACGGCTGCGCTTCGGGAACTTAAAGAGGAGACAAATCTTGACCCAATTGAGGGGAGGGGAATTGTGTACCTTGGAGAGCATAAGACAGAGGATGCGCATATCAAGTATTTCCAAGTTTGGGTGGATTGCTTGCAGCCTGTAACAGTTGATGCGTCGGAACATTGTTTCGCTGAATTCATTGACTTGGGACAGATTCCTTTGAAGCCGTTTATCTTCGACCAAGGAGAGATAGTTCTTGACATGCTGATGAAGCCACATCAGATAGAGGAAGCCAAACCGCTGATGAAAGCCTTATCGGAAGGACGTATCACCCCCGAAGCATTCGTTCCGGGATTTACATCAATCCTGAAAAAGGCTTTGGACATCGAAGCCGTGAAACCGCTTGAACCGGAATCTATGGATGGGGACAAACGAAAAGTTTCCGTACCTGTACGAGACCCGATGAAGTGTGTTGAAACAATCATGAAAGGTATCAGTGGAGCGGAGGAAATAACAGTTGGGACAAACGGTCATCTCAAATTTGTGAAGCCTCTAATTATTCATGACACTCGTTACCGTGAAGACCCGTCGACCAACCGCTTAACAGAGGTTGAGATAGTGTTTACAGGGGACGACAACGACATGATGCGTATTCTCGAGGAAATGAAATATTCATTGATGACTGGACCCATGAAAGTCCGGACTCCTCAAGAAGAATTTATGGCAGCGAACGAGCGTGGAACCGATTATGTTGGAGACCCGATATTTGTAACTTTCTAAAATGATTTGTAACTTTGTCACAAATTTATAAAGTGGAAGTATGAAGAAGCAGACCCCAAATGATTTTAACTTCTGGTTGCCGATAGACTTCATGAAGTCTGACGCTACTGAGTATCCTCGTGGTGATGACCGTCGCTACGAGAATATGATATTTGAGGGTATCGCGAGTGACGACAGCAAAGATTATCAGGGTGACTCAATGGAGCCCAATGGGTTCGTTATAGACTACTTCCTCAAGCATGGTTTGTTCAATCTTGACCACTTAACAGTTCGAGCAAAAGAATTGAAAAGTAGGTTTTGGATTGGTGAACCGCTTGACGGGAAGATAGTCGATAACAAATTTTGGGTGAAAGGAAAGTTATGGAGCGAGTCTCCCGAGGCAAGAGCCTTTTGGGACAAGTGTATTGAAATGCGCGAAAGCGGTTCAACCAGAAAGCCTGGAATGTCTATTGAGGGAAAAGCCTTGGAGCGAGACCCGAAGAACGAAAAACATATCACGAAGGCAATTATCAATAATATTGCGCTGACGTTTACTCCTGTAAACTTCAATTCGTATATCGATTTCGTGAAAGGTATTCAATCTCAGGATTTCATTCCTACTGGTGATTTACTCAAGAGCCAACTCAAGCGTGATGTCATGTTCGAACAGGTGATAGGGAATAAACGGATTGTCATCGATTCAAAATTCCGTATTATCCAAGAGGGCATTTGATGACTCATTTTAGGAAAAAGAAATTTTGTAATATTTTTAATCCGAAAAATTAAAGTAGTATGGTACAATTAACTGATGAACAAAAAAATGACGACCTCGTAAAATCATTGCTTGGCAGTGGGTTTACAGAAGAGGTGATTGCTGGTTGGATTGAATCCGGCTCAATCAAATTGGAAAAGTCGGTTCAAAGTGGTCCGGATGACCATGGCGAAGGCGACGGTGATGGAAATCACGAGAAGAAGGAAAAAGACAAGGACAAGAAAGACCCTGACAAGAAAGAGGGAGAAGGCGATGACGACTCCGACCTCGAAAAGGGTAACGGCTGTGGCGATGGCGACAAGAAAAAGGACGACATTGCGAAGTCACTTTCTGACGACATCATCAAGAGTATTGAGGACAGCCTGTTTGGCAAGTTTAATCAGTCTCAGGATGACCTGCTGAAGTCTATTCCGGCTATCGTAGAAAAGGCTCTTGAGCCGATTACTGACAAGATTGAAAAATCTTTGGACGGTATGCGACAGGCGATTATTGCTTTCGGAAATTCGGCTCCTGAATTCAAGAGTGCTGGTCTGAGCAAGGCTATCATCGAGAAAAGCATTGAACAGGGTGGCGGTGCTAAGGATGAGGACAACAAAACAGTTCTGAGCATTTCGAGAGACCGTGCGGTTGTTCGTGAGTTGATTGCTAAATCGATTGACGAGGAAGCCGACCCCGAAATACAGAAGTCTTTGCGCGACAATACAACTGCCTATTTGCTTGACCCGATTGGTGGGGACATAGGTAAAGACGCAGCCTTGTATATGTATAACAAGAAGAACGTTCGCCTCGTGAAATAATTTCGTACGAAACTTTAAATAATATACGAAAATGAATTTATTCAATTACAATGGAACGGAGGCTACAAATCCGTTGGAAAGTATGTCTTCGGATGAAATCTTGAAGGCGATGGAAGCAGGTCTGTTGACTGGTATGCAGTACAACGACCAATTGAATAACGGTGGAGGTCTGAAACCTGAATCCTTGGATTCTGTGCTGAAGAACCTTGAAAACCGTTTGGACCAGTTGGTGTTCTGGAATGAGTTGAACCGTCAGAAGATTGACAATACTGTTCATCAGTACAATCAGTTGTACAAGTATGGTCAGGAAGTGGGCATCTTCAATCAGGAAGGCGAAACTCCTACTGAGACCGACTCTGTATATCGTCGGAAGTCAATCGTTGTCAAGTTCACAGGTGTGACTGGACAGGTTACTCATCCGGGTATGATTGTCAAGACTGTCGCTGGTTCACTGTACACCAAGGAAGTTGAAAACAAGACCATCTTGCTTCAGACTATCCTTGACAAGAAAGTGATTGACGCTGACTCGGCAAAAGTTCCTGAAGAGTTCGACGGTGTATTCGCACAGCACATCGCTGGTATCAACGATATCACAGGTGGCTTGCTGGGTAAAACTTCTGAACAGGTGCTTGACGCTTACTTCGGAGACCCTGCCGTACTGAACGCAAACGGTTCTGTTCTGAATGACGCTTTGGTTGAGGACGCTGCTCAGGCAGTTGTAAACGACCGAAACGGTATCATCGACCGTATCGTTTCTTCTCCTGTCGTATTCAACAACTACGTGAAACTCTTCCATGAGTCTAAACGTGTTATCGTTGGTATGGCTGGTGGCGTTGTGGGCGCAACTATGGGTCAGTCGGTAAACGACATCACCACTCAGTTTGGTAAGGTGAACATCAAAGCGGACAAATACTTCGACTTCAACCAGCCGATTAAGTTGGGTCGTGGTAAAACTTCTGACAAGGCTCCGAATGCTCCTATTAAGGATGTTACGACTCCGGTTGCTGTTGCCCTTGACGCGAAGGGAATGTTTGGTTCTGTTCACGCTGGTAACTACTTCTATGCTGTTACAGCGAAGAACCGTTACGGAGAGTCTGAACCCGTTCTGTTGAACGACGCTGAACAGGCTGTTGGCGCAACTCAGTCCGTGACTCTGAAGTTTGCTGGTGCGAACTCTTCGGCTTATCCTGAAACCTGTTATGTCATCTATCGTACCGAAGCCAATCCGGTCGATAAAGGCACTGCTGATTTCTATCCTATCTTCGAAGTTAGCAAGACTGAACTTTCTGCTGGTTGGGACGGTGCTAATCCGGGAGAGGTTCACGACCGCAACCGTTGGATTGCCGGAACCAAGTCTGCTCTCGTTTACTTCAACGAAAGTGAAATGATTGAGTATCTGGAACTGGGTGGAACCATGAAACTGGATTACGCTATTGTTGGTCCGAGACGTTCATTCTCTGTATTGAACTACGGAACTCCGGTAGAGTATATGCCTGGAAAGATTGCCCGTATTATCAACATCGGTAAGATTGGTCTGCCGACTACCTAATAACGAGGACAATTACGTTATAATGATGGGGATGGGGTGTATGTCCCATCCCCATTAATTTTATAATCATAAATAAATTCAAAGAATTATGAAACTGTTTAACAGAAAAGCGGGAAACAAAACCATCAATTACAATGGTAAGAACGTGAAGTTCGTAAATTGTGTCGCTGAGGTCGAAGACGACTTTGGTAAGGAAGTTCTCAAGTTGGGAATCCCTGACCTGTACGAACACGGCAAACAGCCTGTTTTCGAAACCCCGAAAGAGGTTCAGATGAAGTCAGACTTCAAAGACCGTGAAGAGTGGTACAAGAAAGAGATTGCTCGCCTGACAAATGTCAATACAGCGAATAAAAAGAAGATTGAGGAACTCGAGCAAGAGGTTGAAAACTGGAAGAACGAATACAATCGTGAACACGAGGCTCGTATTCAACTCGCTGCGGGAACCGTTCCCCCAGCCGAGACAGTTACACCCCCTGCACCTGAAACTATCGTAGAGAACCCAACAGAGGGCACAGGCGACGAAACTCAGGGAGAGGGTGACGCTGACGTAACAGGTGGCGAGGGAACCCCTACTCCTGAAGAGGAAGAGGCTGCTCTACGCAAGGAATTGGGTGTAATGAAGAAAGATGAACTGATTGCTTTCGGTCAGGAGGGTGGTATTGACATGACCGCTGTTGCTGAAAAAACCAAAGCCGAAATCATCGAATTTTTGGTAAACGCTTCTAAAGAGTAATGCGAGATGGGACAACTTGTTTTGACAATGAAGTATAGAAAGAACACGGGGATGATATTTAATCCCACGGAGATTTTTTCTTTGTACCTGTACGGGATAACCATACAGGGAGGCGACGGGACTTCTTTCAGCAGTGAAAGTATGCGGTTCTATATACAGGCTGCTCAAAGAGAGGTTGAGAACTTCTTCAACCTGAAACTGATGCGCCAGTTCATTGACCAAGAGAAGTTGACATTTTACCGAGCCGACTATTGGCAGAGTTTCCCTATTCTGTTCACGAACTATCCCGTCAACAAACCGATATCGTTGACGGGACGGTTCAACAATCTTGAGCAAATTTCCTATCCGACACAATGGCTGACAACTCACCAGAACAGTTATGGTCTATATAAGCGAAGAGTTTCAATCGTTCCCACGGGTTCGGCTGTTGCTACTGCCAATGCTGAGGTCATCTTGAGTGGTTTGACAACCCAATTGGGAAGCCAGCACTTCAGGATGATTCCGGATTATTGGGACTTCCAGTATATTACAGGCTTTGACCTCGACCATATGCCTATGGACTTAATCAATCTGACGGGGAAATTGGCTACGTTCGGACCACTTGGAATTGCTGGTGACTTGATATTGGGTGCGGGTATCGCTGCCCAGTCGATAGGTGTTGACGGGTTGAGTCAATCAATCAGTTCAACATCATCAGCAACCAACGCAGGGTATGGGGCAAGAATTTTGCAATATCAGAAAGAGATTGCGGATTCTGTGAAGAAATTGAAATTAGTATATGATGAAATTCGTATGGTAGTTGTATAAATGAAGACAGGTAGTTTGTATATTGTGTATAACGATATCAACGATAAAGTTTACGTTGGTATAACTGTTCGTAAGGTTCATAGAAGATTTCATGAACATATTTATGCTGCGGAAGCGGAGAAGGATAATTTTCAGTTTCATAAGGCAATCAGAAAATATGGTTCGCAGAATTTTCACGTTGATTGCTTATTGAGTGGTATTCCAATCGAAAGACTTCCTCTGTTTGAAAAGGCTTGCATAAGTAGATTCAATTCCTATAAGTGTGGGTATAATTCAACTCCAGGCGGTGACGGTACGGGAAAGGAAGTGACTGACGAATTTAGACAAAAGATATCAGAACTTCACAAGGGTAAAACTCCTTGGAACAAAGGGGTTCCGATGCCTGATTGGTTGAAAGAGAAGTTGCTTGCCACTCATATAGGAAAGAAACACTCTGAAGAAACTCGAAAGAAAATGTCGAAAGCAAGGGTCGGTAGAAAACCAATGCTGGGGAAACATCATTCAGAAGAAACTCGGAAAAGGATTTCTAAAGCGTTAAAGGGTAAACCTCAGCCTTGGAATTCTAAAACTTTATTAGAAAGGAGATACGCATAATGGCAGGACAAAGACCTATATCAGAGGCTCCCGAGCAGTCCTTATATGGACAGCCTCAAGTGAGTTTTCGCCCGAATGACTTTAACTCGGTTATTTGGGCGCACGGTTATGATATAATCTGTGAAAAGGCGATACGCTGTCCGTGTCAGGGAAACTCGGGCAGTCCGTTACCTGATTGTCAGAACTGTCACGGCTTTGGATACTTCTTCGTAAATCCGAGGAGAACCAAAGCACTTGTAACAGGTCTGAACAGGAATACACAGTACGTTCAATGGGCTCCGGAATTGATGGGTACGGCTGCGATAACCGTTCGGGATGAAGATAAAGACTTCCTTTCCTACTTTGATAGAGTGACGGTAGAGGATGAATATGCTTCGTTTACGGAAATGTTGGTGGCGAGGGAGATGATAGGTGACGAGGTTGCTGTTTTTCTCTCTTATGCCCCAATAGAGGATGGTATCGTGGCAGTGTACACCTTTAAGGATTCCGAGTCCCCGTTAATCAAGTTAGACCCATCAGTCTATGAGATAGTTCCCGAGAACCCGTATTGCTTGAGATTTGCTCCTGGGAACGTTCCTCCAGAGACAGGTGTTTCAGTCCTGTACAAACACAGGGTGGAATACCACATCATTGATATGCCTCACGAAATCCGAGCCTCGTTAGGTAAGGATAAGAAGAGCGGACAGTTTCAAATCCTCAAGATGCCGATACAGGGTGTGGGACGGAGAACTCACCTAATAGACATGCAGCGTCCTAATTACGATGGAAGTGGAATAATATATAACGACGACAATGATTCCGATACACGTTGATTTGAGTGAAATCGTAGCGGAGTTTGCTCTTACAGGTTCGCAGGCTCAGGAACTCGGTGGCGAGATTATCAATCGGGTGGTGACTGAGTATGTAAACAAGTGGGAGAACCTTGTCAATAGAGAGTTAAAGAAGACCCGAAAACTGTATAAGAATGCCATGTACGTTGATAGGGTGAGTCCGACGGAAGTGGTGTTTGGGCTTGCTCCCGGACAGGACGGGTTGGCTTTGGCTCTTGAAGAGGGGAAGGCTCCCTTTGACATGAAGCCAGGATTTTCCAACTCCTCAAAGAAGAAGACATCTGCGAGTGGGGGTTGGTATCTGACAATTCCGTTTCGGTACGCTACTCCTGATGCTGTGGCGGAATCAATGGTGTTTCAAAATCGGCTGCCGAAAGAGATTTACGATATTGCTAAGAGTAACGGTGGACAGCCTGTAAAGAAGAATCAACTTCCTACACAGTATGCACAACTCGGGCAGCGTAAACCTATTCAAACAGCCGAAGGAATCATTCCGGCTTATACTCACAAAGCACCTCAATATCAAGGACTCGTACGAATTGATATCGCTTCTACTGATAAGGAGAATCGTGGGGGATACTTCACATTCCGAAGAGTGAGTGATAAGAGCGACCCGTTAAGTTGGATAAATCCGGGATTTGAACCTCGGAAGTTCATGGACAGGGCACTCGACGAGGCACAGGTGTTTGAGGTTGCTGACATAGCGATTGATGAATTTTTAAATCAATTATAAAGATGATTTTAATTGCGAGAATAAAACAGATAGTCGATGGGTTGCTTCAGTACATTCAGTATGATTACGAAAGTGTGCCGGAGCATGAGACCTTCCTCTACCATATGTTCTATGGGACGAGGGACGGCTCTTTTGACTTCTATGAGCAAGCAAAGAAACTGTTCCTGAGAACTAATACGAGTCCCCGAAAGATACAGGTAAAGATGGAATATCCAAAGGATAAAAGTCATCTTCCCTGTATTATCGTAAGGGAGCCAGGACGTTCTACGGATAAGCCAGCACCGCTTGGCGGTTATGGTGCGCCCGCATTAGACACGTTTGGTGGGACTGAATATGAACGTGAGGGGTTCCGTCAACCAGCCTTGTCGAAGATTGATTTGATGTGCTTCAGTGAGAATATGCTTGAGTCAATTCTGATGGGGGAAGTTATATATGCGTTGCTTATTGGAGCCAGAAATACATTTGAAGAGGAGTTTGCTTACTTCGATTTCAGCACGAATGAATTGATAGCGGAAAACGCTTTGTTTCCACAGCCGATATTGGTCAAGAACGTATCAATAGAGGTCGAGGACATTGGTGATTATGCTTCTATCATTCGACCTGAAATTGTGAGGAGATTTATCATTGAGGATGCGATACCTGTTGGGTCAGACCCAGGATGGGTTCCGCCTCCTTTGGACAAATATTTTGAATTTTCAAATCCGTATGTATGGCTGGATTCACTGTTAGCAACAGGTGAGAACACTATCTATTCGAATACTGATTGGGTGTTATCAGTTGGTGACGAACTGTTCAAGTTTGGTTCGGGATATGTATGGCTTGATGAGATGAACAACAAAGGTGAACAGGAGATTGAAGCGAAGACCCCTTGGAGATTGGAGTAGTATTTCTCCCTAATTATTTGTATCTTTGTTGGTGATATAATTTAGTTTAATTTATAAAATCGTTTGTTATTATGGCAAAGGCAACATGGTTGACCGTCAAACCCGCTTCGGGAAACGGTAATGCGACAATTCAGAACATGGGTACAGTTCACACAGGTCGTGAACAACGTGAGACGACTGTAACAGGTGTGGCGGTTGGAGTTTTGCCGAATAAAACTTACAAGGTTATCCAGAAAGGAAAACCTGAGTTCGTTTCATTTACGAATGGAGCAGAAACAACTGTTGGAAAAGCAGGTGGAACTCTGACGATTACAGGTAAAACCAACTCTTCGAAGTTGAACTTCGAATTGGTTAACCTTGAGACTCGTGCGGTGGTTGAAGGAGGTCTTAAATTGACTCTTCCTTCGAAGTACACCGCTGGTGGAGTAGAAACCACCAATAATGTGGCTATCACTGGCGACCCTGGAGCACAGCAGGAGTTTGAGTTCAGTATCACTTTCACTAAAATTGCAGCAAATACGACAATTGACGAATTGACTGCAGCAATGAAAGTAACGACCGCTGGAGGTCAGTCGGCTCAGATTCAAATCAAGCAATCTTCTGGTGACCCTGTATTCTCATTCGGTCAGAAGACAATCACTCTTGAAGCCAGTGGTGCTGCCGTATCTCAGACTATCGTTTCTAATACTTCTTGGGAATTGTCCTAACACGTTTAGAAATAATGGGAAAGAAACGGTTAAAGAAAAGCAAAGTAGAGGCACAGCCGTCAGTCATGACGGCTGCTGTCCCTCTTTCAGTTGAAACGAATGAGGGGTTCGACAGGAGAATGACTGTAACAGGTAAAATCACCGAAGGGACTATCCCCTTGACATCTTCCTTTACGATTACTCAACTGGGTCTTCGGGAACCGTTCATTCCTTTTGATAGTGACGAGCCGTTCCAGGATAGTACTGGGGAGGACTTTGGTGTATTGAAAGAATAACCATTAAAATAAAAAGATATGGCGTACAAATCGAAATTTACAGGAGCAAAGGTCGACGAACTGCTGACAGCGGTTCAGACTCAGCAAGACAATCCGTCAAGCATTTTGAACAATCTGACGGAAAAGAACATTCTTGATAAACTCACTGGGCAAGGAATTATCGACAAGATTAATTCCGTATCAGGAAATATCGTTTTCAAGAAATATGTAGACTGCCAGTCAGGTGCTGGAAAAACTTCTTAATCATGGCAAATAATCCGTATGCGACATCGAAACAGGCTGCCGACAGCGTTGGGATAACTCCTGGCGATATTGGCGTGGCTGCTAACGATTACGTCCGCAAGAAGGAACTTATCGCGACCAATAAATTTGACGCTGATTCTTTGGCTTCCTACGGAAATAATGACTATGTGATGTTGAAAGACATTGCGAAGGGTGCGTTCCAAGTTACTCTTTCAGTCAATTCCGATGTTACAAGCCGAGGAACGGTTCAAATCAATAATGGTACTGCGGGAGCGACAGCGACAGCGGAAGTGAACGTTGGAGACCAAGTTACTGCGAAATGTAACTTGTTGAAGAGTGGTGACGTATTTGACGGATGGTACAGTGGTTCATCTAAGGTGAGTTCGAACGCAACCTATACATTCACGGCTCAGGAAGCAGTGAGTCTGGTTGCTAAGATTAATTATCTTGATGTTACACCGACCTCGTTGGATTACGACGCTGCTGGTGGAAGTAAGACATTCCAAGTCAGCACGAATGTGCCTTGGACTGTTAGTTAGTAACTATTTAAAAAGAATTTAAAGGTATGGCGAAAGATTTTTGGTTGACCGTAAATCCTATGGCGGGAGAGGGAAACGCTACTCTGACGAATTCAGGCACAATCCATAAAGGACGCTTGGAACGCCAGACAGTCGTTACCGCTGTCGTCAAAGGAATTGAAGCGGCAAAATCGTACCAAGTAAAGCAAGAGCCAACTGCCGAATATATCACCCTGGACAAAACGTCATTTGACGTGGGGGAAGGTGCTTCGACGATAACTGTTTCTGGAAAGAGCAACTCACCGAAGATAACCTTTTCCCTCGGGACAGGGAATGATATCCCTATTGTTCTTCCTGCGAATTATACCGCTAATGGCTTATTGACTGTGAACGGGACGTCAATTCCTGACGACCCAGGAGCGGTTGATGAGTTTGTCTTTTCAATGCAAATTTCAATCCCAAAGAATACTGTGGGGAAACGTACAGGAAAAGTTTCTGTAACGGGTTCAACATCTTCAGTGACTGGAACAGTAACTATCACGCAAGCCACATCAACTTGGACTGTTACTTATTCGAAAGGCGATTATATCAACACTATCAATAAGACGTCTGAGAAGATTAATTGGGGTGGGACAGCAACTGCGGTGGCTACATTGTTAGCGAATACGGCTCAATATACATATTCCTTCACAGGATGGTATGAGGGCGACACGAAAATATCGTCTGACCTTTCATTGAGCGTACCTAATATCACAGCGAACAGAACATTCACGGCAATTGGTGCTCGGACGCTTAACAGGTACACCCTTTCATTCACCATCACGCCCACTGGAGCGGGAACGGTATCTGGAGGAGGAACTTATGATTATGGTTCGTCTGTTAAGTCAACTGCGACCCCTGCGACTGGGTACAATTTCACGAAGTGGGTTGACGAAACAGGTGATGAGTCAACGACCAACCCGTATCCGGGATGGGAAATCACGAAGAACCGCACAATTCAAGCGGTCTTCACTATTAAGAGTTATTCAATCACATTGGCTGCACAATTCCGTATTGCTGAGACAGGCGACTTCACAGGTGGTACGACGGGAGGAACTGTTTCCGGAGGCGGTACAGTTACTCACGGGACATCTGTTACAGCCAAAGCCACACCAGCCACTGGGTACAGTTTCGCTGGTTGGTATGAGGGTTCGAATAAGGTATCAAACAGTGCTTCCTATACGTTCAGCGCAACGGGCAATCGCAGCCTGACAGCGAGATTCCAACGTCAATGGTTCACCGTAACATTCACCGCAGGAACGGGTGGCTCTGTCGCTCCTACTTCGGCTCGTGTTAAATATGGTGGAGAGGCTTCTTCTACTGCGACAGCAGCAACTGGATACACGTTTAGTGGCTGGAGTAACGGTGTGAAGACAGCGAAATTGACTGTTACGAATGTCACGGCAAATGCGACGTATGCTGCATCGTTTGGAATCAATACTTATGTCATCACGTATGCAAAAGAGACGGGAATTGCTTCAGTGACTCCTACCAGCGAAACCGTTAAACACGGTGCAAACGCTGTTGGCTCTACTGCTGCTTTGACGACAGGTTACAACTTCGACGGCTGGTACAACGGTGCGACTCGTGTTAGTACGGCTCTGAAGTATGGTCCGACGAACGTAACAAGTAACATGACGCTCACTGCGAAAGCCACTATTAAGACGTTTGCTATTACAGGAACGGCTCAATACCGTGATACGGACTCTACTGGTTCGTTTACGACAGGAAATAACGGTGGCTCGGTAACAGGCTCGGGAACTTATAATTATGGCTCTAAAGCGACTTTAACGGCTGCTGCAGCGGCAGGTTATACATTCCAGGGATGGTACGACGCAGGTGGAACTCAAGTAAGCACGGCTGCAAGTTATGTCATTGACAGTGTGACGGCTGCTGTTACGGTTTATGCTCGTTTCCAAAAGAATTGGTTCACAGTAACCTATGCTCGAGGAACAGGTGTAAATGCTTTGACGAAGACCACAGAACGTGTTGCGTATAACGGAACAGTAACTTCAGAAACTGCGGTTGCTTCTACGGGATATAATACTCCGACTTGGGTTAAGACTTCCGGAACAGGAACATTGACGGTAACTGCTGGAAAGGCTACTCTGTCAGGGGTTCAGTCTAATTGTACATTGACAGCGTCTGCGACGATTAATAAGTACACAGTTTCCTATACGAAGAATGCAAATATCGCTTCTATCAGTAAGACGAGTGAATCGGTTAATCATGGCGGAACTGCAACCTGTACAGCGACTCTTCCGGCAAATACGGCTCAGTACACTTATTCATTTGGTGGCTGGTATGAAGGAAGTACACAGATAGGAACGGCTCTGGCGTTGAGTGTTGCGAATATCACGGCAGCGAGAACCTTTGAGGCTCGTGGCGTTGCGACAGTGAATAAGTACACGTTGACAGTCGTGAACGGTTCTGGTTCTGGAACTTACAATTATGGAACAGAGGTGACTCTGACCGCTTCGACTATTGAAGGAAAGACATTCTCGAAATGGTCGGACGGTGTGACCACTGCTACTCGAAAAGTGACTGTAACAGCAAATGCGACCTATACGGCTAAATACACGACGAACACTTATACCGTGACTTATGTTAAGGGAACAGGTATCGCGACAATCAGCAAGACTTCTGAAACAGTAAGTTGGGGAGCAAATGCGACAGGATGCACTGCGACCGTAACGACGGGATATACATTTGATGGATGGTACAATGGCGCAACCCGTGTATCAACTTCATTGACGTATGCTCCGACCGCTGTCAAGTCAAATCTGTCTCTTACAGCCAAAGCAAACATTAACTCTTATACTGTTAGTCCTTCGGCTTACTACCGAACCACAGACGGCACAGGAAACTATACAGCCGGAACGACTGGTGGTACTGTTTCAGGTGGTGGAAGTGTAAATCACGGTGGAAGTATCACGGTAACGGCTTCGGCTGCTGCGGGATACAAGTTCGACGGATGGTATTCGGCTGGTGCGAGCGGTGGTACGTTGTTGAGTAGTTCCGCTTCCTACGCAATTTCGGGAGTAACGGCTTCAATGACTGTATATGCAAGGTTCACGAGAATTTATTATACTATCACATATTCGGCTGGCGATTACGTGGCAAGTCTGAGTAGAACGACAGAACGTGTGGCTCACGGAGCAAATGCGGCTGGTTCAATGATGACTGTAAACGGAACGACGGCTCAATACTCTTATGGTGTTGATGGATGGTATAGCGGTTCAACGAGGGTGACTTCTTCTGCGACTTATGCTCCTACGGGTGTAACTGCTAATGCAACGTACACAGCGAAGGGAACGAGAAGCCTGAGAAGTTATACGGTAACTTACAATAAGGGAAGTTATATTTCTTCCGTGAGTCGTTCGAGTGAGTCTGTAAGTTATGGTTCGAATGCTGCTGGTTCTACTGCAACGGTAATGGCGAGCAATGCTCAATATACATACGGATTCGACGGTTGGTACAATGGTTCTACCAGAGTTTCAACATCGGTAACGTATGCTCCGACAAACATTACAGGAGCGGTGACTCTTGAGGCTCGTGGTACGAGAACTACCAAGTCATATACAATTTCAGTCAGCCTTGACAGTTCTGCTGCGGGACGTGGTTCTGTATCTGGCGGTGGCTCTTATGCTTATGGTGCTTCGGCAACGGTGGAATGTACTAAGACCAACAGTCAAGATGTATTTGACGGATGGTACGAGGGCAGTACCCGTGTTAGCACGAGTCTGTCGTACACGTTCACAGTAACAGGTACGAGAACATTGGTAGCGAAGATTCTATATCTTGATGTCACTCCTACCAGTTTGTCCTATGGGGCAACGGGTGGTTCTCAGACATTCAAGATTACGACCAACACTGCTTGGAGGATTTCTTAATGAGTTTGGGCAGGAGTTTCGGCTCCTGCCCTTCCTCAAAAAGATTTGTGATTATTGATGTTTTGGAAAAATTTTATACCTTTATTCCGAAATAAATTCGTAAACTCTTTAATAATGATAATATGGCAACGAGTGTCTATTTTAATGGAAAATTGAGAACTCTTCCTGGTGTGTATTCTACAATCACGTCGGGCGAGAGTAGTGCTTCCCGAAATTTGGACTATGGAACTGTGCTCTTGATTGACACGGGTGTTTATGGTGCTGGCTTCGGTGGTGGTTCTGGTGTGAACGGAACTGACAAGCAAGGCAAGGACGCTGTCTACGAGTTCGAAACATTATCGGATTTCCGGGATTTCGTGAAAGGCGGAATGTTCTGGAAATGTGCAGAGGCTCTGTTTACCCCTGACCCGTATAATGCGGATGCGGTTGGTATTAGTAAGTTACTGTATGCCCGTGCATGTACGACAACTCCGGCAACGATGACTTTCGCTCCTACGGGTGGTGGGTCAAAAGGTGGTACGCTGGTAGTGAAAACTATCGACGAGGGATTGAACGCTAATGGTGACCTCGAGGGTGATATCCTGAAAACGGGTTATGCCTTCACAGTGGAAGCCGGAACGGAAGACCCGAATGCTTTTGTAATCAAGTTCTGGCGAGGAACCTTTACAGGACTTTATAAAGACCCCATCACGGGTGTTGAATTGTCTTACGATGAACTGACAGTTGAACAGGCTGAACCGTATCTTCTGTGTCAGACTCCTGAATGTACCAATATGGCTGAAGTCATTGCTTGGTGCCAGACTGACGAGAACTTCGGTGCTCGTTTCATTCTTGATGATTCAAGCAAGATTACAGGGGACGGAACGGTTGATACTTCGGATATTACGGATAACGCAGGATATCAGGTTGCGACAGGTGGTAAGGAACAGTACAAACCGACTGACCTCGATGACCTGTTGGCTCAAATCACCGATGTTGAATATAACATCGTATTCACTGACCAAATCGGTGCTTCGGGTGCTGGTGCTACGAATAACAAGGTTATCGCACACCGCAATACTCAGGCGAAATTCGATAAATTCGTGTACGTTGGGGCATACGACTCGAAAGTGAAGTTCAACGACTCACTGGGTATGGCGAAACAGTTCAACAATGCATACGTGGTTTGCGTTCATGGTGGTATCGGTACTGCGAGCGATTTTGTTGCTTCAAAGGTACGTTGGTGGGGTGTATTCTACAATCTGTGTCAGGTTATTGGACGTGTCAGCGGAAAGCCTCCCTATATCCCCGTTACCAACAAGACAATCGGTGGCGATAAACTTCAACACATTCCTGACGAGAAGGAAATGGAAAAGGCTGTTAAGGCTGGTTTGGTTGTGGTTTATCCGAACCCGTATCTCGGTCGTTTCGTGGTCTTACAGGGTGTTACAACTTTGCAAGATAACAAAACATTATTCAACAAAAAAGGTCTCTCATTCAGCATCCAGTTCATGCGTGTTATCGCACAGTTGAACAAAGAGTGTGTGGTGAATGCAGAAATTGACCTGTTGGGTGATGAAAACGGTGTAAACTTGAATACCTTGTCAAAAGGTGCTCTTGAGACTTGGACAATCAATTTCTTGCAATCACGTGTGGCAACCGCTAATCAGGACAATTTGATACAGCGTTTCCAGAATGTAGTTGCAACCCGAATTGAGGACTACTACGATGTCACCTATGAGGTGGTGGTGAACAGCGAAATCACTAAGATTTTCTTCACTGGATTCTTACTTAAAAATTAAAAGATATGGCAAGAGGAAGAGTTTTTACAGCACCGAAAGCGTTTATCAAAATAGATAACGAGGTTGCAGGATACGTCCGCAACCTGACTTTCTCAGAGAACGTACAGCGTGCAAATGTACAGGGACTCGGCAGCCTGACTTATCAGGAGGCTCCCCCTGTGGTTTACACTTGTCAATGGAGTGTTTCCCAATACTTCATCTCGTTCAATACTCCGATTATGAAGAAGATGCTGAAAAAGTTCGGAAGCATAGCGGAGATTAAGAACAGTTTGGTTCTGGGCGACATTGCGTTCGACATCACGGTGTATGCTAAGACGGTATCAAGCGAAGACGCTGCGACGAAACTTGTTACCGAAGTTGATAACACGGGTGAAACCATTGCTCGTCTCCAAGGCTGTCTGCTGAACACACAATCGTTCAGCGTTCAAGAGGCTGGTCTTGCGGGAACCGACATCAGTGGTATTTATCTTGAACCAATCAGCATGGCAGGGTAATCCTGCCTTGCTTTAAATAAGAAACGATTATGATAAAAGATGAAGTAACAATTGAAATCAAGGGTCACAGTTACCCTGTGAAGTTCCCCACAGTGGGACAGTTTTATCAGATTGAGGCGATGAAGCAAAGCCTGTCAAGAGGCTTCTATAACTCGATGGTCATGAGTCCTTCAGTTCAGGCTCAACACGCTTTGGACATGATTGACATTGAAGCAGCCATTGTGGTTCTTTGTCCTAAACTGATAGAGGACTTGAAAGTGAAGAACTTTTCAGAACTTGACGTCAGGGATTATAAACTTATCCGCGATGAATACTTCAAGACTGTTGCTCCGTTCTTCAAGGAAATTACTGAACTGCTTAAAGGCGAAGAAAGTGATGACGTAAAGAAAGAGGAGTAACATGAGACGTTCTGAACTGATACAGGGTGTGGTCAGTTGGAATAATAGATTCCCGTTGGACAGGTGGTGGCGAATAAAGCATAATGTTTCATTTATGTCCCCTGAACATCGGGAATCTTCTTTTATATATCAACTCCTTGAGTTCGAGGAAGACAAGTTGTATTTAAAGGAGTTTCAGGCTGAACACGAGAAGAATAAAGATAAGTACATTCCCGGAATTGGGGATATCTTTAAGGCTCCGACTACGATTGAGGACTTCTCTACTGAGGCTGAAAGAGAAATTGAAGAAATGCTTAAATTAGAACAAAATGGCGGAAGACAAGAGAATACGGGTATCGGCTGATGCGTCACCGCTTCAGGAACTCCGACAGAACGCCCAAGCCTTGTGGAACGACTTCAACAAAATGGAAAGCGAGTTCAAGAACATCGCTGAACAAACCGTTGGAGTCATTCAAAAGCAAATCGACCTGTTAAAGGAGCGAAACGCTCTCGCAGGGGGAATGCAAGGTGGGCTTCCTAATGATACCCCGACTGAAAGAAGACCGACGCTTATAGACCCTTATACTGGGCGACCTTTAAGCGGTGGAGGGGGTGCGGTTACTCCGGGAACCTCTGGTCGTGCTTTAAATACTCAATTGACCGAACGCCAGCAAACGACTCTCGATAAAATACTGTCAGAAGTTGTACGGATAGCAGACTTGATGGAAAAGACCCAGAGGGATGACACTAATGGAGTCTTGCCAACAGGCAGCGGTGGGGAACCCCCACAGCCTCCTGCACCCGAAACTCCTGATGTGCCTACTCCTGGGCAGGGAAGCGGTTCTGGAATGTTTGGTAAAGGGTTCAAGATGCCTACGAGCATGAGTGGGTTGATGGGAATGCTTCCTTTTGGTGCGCTCATAATGGGTATTGGTACGATATTGGGTCAGCAAGCGAAATATGAGTCTGCTCAGTACGGTGCTGAAAATGAATTCCAGCGTCGGAATAACAGGGGGAATCATTGGCTGTTGAATATGCTGACTTTCGGTATATCCGGAGCCGAAGCCGAAAAGAAGGAAGTTGGTCGTAATGCGGCAACCCAGAACGATAGAGCGTTGGGTGATTATTCCGCTCTACATCGTATGTCCTATCGACAAGCGTTGGGAAGTCAATTCCTTGATTCATTCGGGGATAATGTTGATTATGTTACGGGTGGGAACACAACGTACCATGATTATAAGATGGCGACTGACTGGTCATACAGGCAGAAACAATCTGAACCGAAAGACCCAACAAAACTTGATTTATCGGGACTTGCCTTTTCAAAAACCCAACAAGATGCGGAGGCTTGGAAAGATTGGGAATACGGTCAAAAGAGGCAACAACTGTATAAAGCGGATAAGGCTGGGTTGGTGACGGACAGGGATGAACTTCCTACATGGGCTTCCCGGACACTGGGGTTGAATATGACAGACTATTTGTCGCAGGTTACAACTTTACAGAAAGCAGGAGTCTATGAACGGAACACTTCGCTTCATGATGTGAACCAACTGTTAATGGCTGGTAAGATTAGAGGCTTATCGGAAGATGACGCTGCTTCGGTGTTGGCGACAACCCGTTTTGACCGTTCAGGTCGTACAGGAGCCAACGTCGTACAGGCTTTCGACACTAACTTACAGGGTCTCGGAAAGAGTGACCAATACATTGCGTCGACACTTGGCGAGTACCTACAATCGTTCAACCGTATGGCGGAAAATGTTCTTAATAGGACAGGTGGAATCAATACGGCTGGAATTGTACGTTCGATGACAAGCATACAGAACGCTACTGGGATGGAGGGTCGCCAATTAGAGCGTGTACAGAACTCTTTAATGGGAAACAATATAAGTCAAGATGACGTCAGCCAAGCGTTGCTTTTGAGAACCGCAAGAGAGGTTGCTGGTCCCGATGCTCAATTATCGGATTTACAAGCGATGATTGAACAGATGCCGGAGAAACCTGAACTTCAGCAAAAGTTCTTTGAAAGAATACAGAAGATGACGGGTGGTGGTGAAATGGGTCGACAGGTGATGAAGTCAATCTTCCCTAACTTGTCAATGACTGACATTATTGATTTGGAGAAGGCAACCGGAAACGATGCCCAGAAGATATTCAGACGTGGTCGTTCAACGGGTGCTGAGTATTCTGAAGCGGAGGCTCGAAGCATGGTTGGGGATATCGCTGCTTCTACTGCCGCAACGCAGAACAGAAAAATCAGGGACGGATATGAAGAAATCCTTGGTGATAAAGGTTCTATCGCTGCGGTTGTTAAGGCTATAAAAGACGAGGGTCCGATACCTGTTACAATCGTGGCTCCCGCTCCCGGAAGTGCGGGTGCTGGCACAGGTCAACAGGGTGGGTTCCCTGCCTTACAACTTACCGATGAACAGTTACAGAAACTTCGGGAATCTGTTGCCGCTGGAACGAAGGATGGAGCGACCAAAGCGTTGAATAATTTAACAATCACTCAAGAATAAGGGTTATGGCAGAAGAGGAAAAGAAAATACCACCATATTCGACCGATTGGTTTAAGGGAATTGGAGATAGTCGCGAGGCAGCGACTATCCAAGATTTCCTTGACGATTTGAAGAAACAGGGGTATCAAGAAGACTTGACTGTCGACGACTTCTTAAAGTTTTCAGACGGTCACTGGACAAATGCGGAGATAATAATCAACAATTATTCTCCGCTTATGAAAGAGAAATATAAGAGCGAAATAGAGCAGAATAAGCCACCGTTGATTCCTATCGGTACTTGGTACGCTATACCGAACAAACAGATAACAACCGAACTTCAAGAGATACTTGCGTCCGACCTGTTTATGCGCCAGTATAGCAGTTTTTCGGCTTTCTGGTCGGATAAGCAAGCCGAACTTTTGACAGACCCCGAGTATGTTCCTTGGGATTCACCTACGAACAATGGGGACTCAAGTAGTTCGAAGCCTATCAATGATTCGTATGCAGCACGGAAGCGTGCGGCAGCATTGGGTTCGGGTGATGAGAATAAGGAGTATCATGTTCAGATGAAGGCATTGAATATCAAAGTGTGGGTATATTCTCACGCTTTCGGTAAGATATACGACATCAGTTCATGGATAAGAACCTGTTCGACTCAAAAGGACTTTCAAATGGGGACATTCTCTTTCGAGTTGGTTCCTACTGATACGCTAACAATACAGACATTCGGGGATGATTTCGCTAACCATTTCAACATCACTGATAAGCGAGGGAGTATCAATCGTGATTGGTTCTCGAAGTTTATACAGCATAATGACATGGTCTTTATACGGTTCGAGAAACTGAAGAAAGAGAAGTACGAAGACCAAGGGAAGCGACAGTCGAGCACACACGTCGTAGAACCGTCAGAATTGAATAACAAGTTGATATGGGATATGATGGGGTTGGTTGATACCGTTTCAACGAATGTAGATGCCAATAGCACTGATTATGCGGTGAACGTAAATGGACGAGACCTGTCGAAGTTGTTAGTTGAGGATGGCTCCTACTTTATTCCGTTGAAATTTGTTGAGGGAAGTCCCGACCGTTGGTTCTATGGTGGAGACCCGTCTTCATCGTGGTTCAAGCGTAATATGGTGACAGGTTCTTACGACTATTATTTTGCGTATGAATTCCAGAAAATTGATACGGTATCATCGTTCATTATTGACCAGTTGTCTAACATAGGTATCGTGCCTGACAGTATCTTTGCTCATTGCGCTCAACGTCCGGAAGCACGAGGGGTATGGCAGATGATAAAGTTGTGGGTAGATTCACAACTATCAGACAGACGTATCGTTGACCGTTCACTGACGAACCCCGAAGGAACCCTGATGGATTTCTTCAATAAGATTTGTCAGCAACCTTTCGTTGAATTTTGGGGGGATACGTGGGGGAATGAATACGACCTTATGGCTCGCCAGCCACCGTTCACGAAGACAGCGATACAAAGTGTCGTTAATTCGAAACAGTATGTTGGAGTAGAGCCGAAGGATTTACTGTCGTATTCTCTTGAGTACGATAACCGTGTTTATGCTTGGTACAGGATAATGCCTCAGAATGCTTTGACAGGTAGTTCACAGTTTTCGTCATTGGCGTTGGTTCCTATTATCTTCCTGAATGAATACGTGGAGCGTTTCGGAAATAAGCGGTGCATTACGAATGACATTTATCTGTCAGAAAAGAGCCTGAAAGGAAAGGACGATGAGAAGAATATCAACACAATGTCGCAAGCCTTATTGAATGACCTGTTATACGTTGTGGAGACGACCTGCTATCTTCCGTTCACTCGTAAAGGAACGATAACGCTGAATGGGGATAGACGTATCAAAGTAGGGACGTTCATTATCTTAGAATCCACGCAGGAGTTGTTCTATGTTACAGCCGTAAACAATACAATATCGTTCACGAACGATGCCATTGACCGTGTTACGGTGTTGACAGTTGAAAGAGGAATGTTAGTTGAGTATATCACGAATGCTTCTAACAACTATTTCAATATCGTGGATATAGACGGGATACGAGCCGACATTCAGAAACGTGACCCAAAGCATAAGGATGAAACGATTGCTCCTTCTTCTACGAAGTTTGGAGTCAATTCGAGTGTGTTTAACTTCTTCTTAAAAAGAGAAATGTTTAAAGATGGCACAGATTAGGCTTAAGAAAGTAGGAAAGCAAGGAGTTTCCCCTGTACGCAAACAGGGGACAGTCCAGCAAACAACTGGATTCGGATATGTATTGATTCCGGAGGGGGTTGACCGAGATAAGTTTGTTGATACCTGTTTCAGAACCAATAAAATATCTATCATCGATGATAGCGAGGGAAATATTATTCACGAGTGCTTCATTTCAAACGAGGCTCTTCAGAATATACAGTTCCCCCGCAAGGTTGGTGAAAAGGGAACCCCAGTAATGTGGATTTCACAGTCGTACATGAACCAGCCAATGGTCGTGGGGACATTTGTATCAACGAATGGAAGAATCCCTATGAGAAGCGATGAAGAGTTTTCAATCCTTCGGGAATGGGACAAGGGTTCTTTGAGCATTACAGGTAGCGCAAAGAGAGGAACCCTGTTCATCAATGTCAGGGGGCAACAGTTCGGAACGCTTAAGATAAATGCGCTTGGGGATGAGAACGCTCTTCTTGAGGTTGGCTCAACGGGTACAGTGAAAGTGACTGCGAGTAAGAAAGCCGAAATAGAGGCTTTTGAGGAACTCACTGCAAAGATGATTGACCCTGTCACCGAAAATGAGTCGGGAATAAGCGTCAATAAGGAAGAAATGAGTGTGTTTGCTACGTATGGTGAGGACGAGGACAAAGACTTCTCAAAAACGACTATAACGGAGCAAGGGTTCGTGACCGAAACAAAGGTGGGTGACACCGATTACAAACACACGGTAAATGGAAGCAAAGCCGAAACCACGATATTCGATTGCACCCTACGTTTTGAGGACAAGAAAGTAACTCTTTCTCAAGGAGAAGCGATGATTGAAATCAGCAATGGGAAAATGGCGATTATTAATGGTGGTACAGGTTTGAACGAGTTGTTGACGAAGATTGTGGATGCGATAGCAACATTGACAGTTTCAACGGCTGTTGGTCCGAGTGGTACACCGTTACCACCTACAATCCAGAAGACAACTGAATTGAATACTTTATTGAAACAATTCTTTAATAAATAAGAGATTATGCCATTAAATAAAACAGCACTCGCACAATCAATATTGAAATTGATGACAGACGCGAGAAAGGAAACCGAGATTGATGATAGTAAGTTCGCGAACGGGTTGGCAGACGCAATTGACGCTTTTGTCAAGACGGGTGAGGTTCAGGCTGGAATCCCTGTTTCGACCGCTGGTTCTGCTACTGCTCAGACAGGTGCTACGACTGGTCCAGGAAAAATATTGTAACGATTTACTATATTTGTAGAAAAATTTAAAGATATGTCTGCATTAGATACAGTTATGAACATGGCGAAGTCAATCGGGGGACAGGCTCTTGCGAGCCTGTATCCCAACGACTTCGAATGGTACATGGTTGCTTTGGAACTTGCGGATAGTGATGACAATACGATAGATTATCTGACATTCCCTATTATGCCGGATTCTATCTCAAAGACTGAACCTACTCGAACGAATATCAAGAAGTCAATGGCTGGAGTAACAGTATTGTCGACTCCTTCCTATTCGCCTCAGGAAATTAACATCAAGGGGAGTTTCGGTCGCCAATTCAAAATCCTGATAAATCCAAAGCCAGATGTGAGCATTAACTCTTCAAGTAAGAGTGTGAGTGCTGGGAAATACCACCTGTTCGACATCACAAAGAAAAGCGGTTCAATTTCGGGACTCGCTTTTTCGAACTTTAATCTGAACGTCAAGACGGGTTATGGTGTGATGAAGATATTACAGGCTATGGCAAGTAAGAGTGTGGGTCTTGACGACAAGGGCAAGCCGTTGCGTCTGTACTTCTATAATATGGCACTCGGGGAGAGTTATCTTGTGGCTATTCCACCGAGCGGAGTACAGTTTTCTCAGGACTTGTCGAAAAACATGATTTGGAATTATAATCTGACGTTGATAGCGTTGGCTCCGCTGGAGGCAGTATCTAACAAGAATAACAAATCGTTGCTTGATAAGTTACTTCCTTCGATGATACAGACGGGAGTGAGTGAGGTCGCTTCAGTGGTCACAGACGCTTTGCAACCTGTAACTGAAACAGTATTGGAGGGATGGTTATGAAAGACGCATTAGAGACCTTTAAGAAGCAAACAGGGTACGACATTCAGTCGTTCTTTGAGTCGTTTGCACTGTTCGCGAATTCCTACTATCCTCTGATAGTTGCATACTATACAGGTCAGGACGATATTGATATCGGGGATTCATTCGGACGGCTTGATACGCTGTTGAAACAGTCACGAGAGATTGAACCCCTGTTCACGCTCAAGGCAACAGGCTTGGCGAGAGTAGATTCATGGGAGTTGCTTGATATGTTCACGGAGTGTCAAACGAAGTTGTGGACGATAGACAATTCATCACGATGGTTGCGCTCGGCTATCATTGGGCGGTACGGTATGAACGTTGCACTTCAGAGGGTTCTTAAGACTCGTGAGACGTTTGAGAATGTATCGTCACAGTTAGGTTCGAACAATCCTCAGGATGATTGGGTTGATATCGCAAGAAACAACTTGGTAGAGGAAGAGGACTACGATGCTAACAAGGGTGGAGGAATGTTCAAAATCAACATTCGTACCACGGGGAATTTCAACATTCCTAATATCGTTGATAATCTTGATTCTGAGAAGATACTCGGAAAGGACATTGATAAGAACTTTCGGTTCGAAAATGATGACTTGGCGACACTTGAATACGAGGCAGCGATAGGACAGGCACTTGACACTATCATCAATTCGTTGAAAGGTTCAATTCCGGAGTTTCCGGATTATGGGCTTCCTAACGAGGCAATCGGTAGTTCGGTGAACGCTATACAGTATCCGTCCCTATTCAAGCATCTTGTCAATATGTTCCAAAGGGACGCTCGTTGGGTTGAGGTAAATCTTCTTGACCTGTACCGTAAAGAAGACGCAATCTTTATGAAGATACAGGCGAAGACAGTCACGAATAATTTCCTTGTAACAAATATTCAGATATGATAACGAAAGTAAATAACACAATCTCATTCCTGAAAAATCTTTGGGTCGAGACATTTTTGAACAAAACGGATAAAGTATCAGATATCACCGACAATTCCGTTTTGAACGCTGCCGCATATGCGACGGCAAAGGTTGCGCAAAAGGCAATCAAGGACGTGGCTATCGTAGAGGCTCAAATCTTTCCAGAAACGGCTGCTGGTGATTACTTAGATAGAGCAGCCTCACTGTTTGGAGTGACGGCTCGTTACGGAGCATTGGGTTCTTCTACGTACATCAGAGTATATGCTGAGCCAGGAACAACGTACACGGCTGGAGTGAATACCTTTGTGAGTACAAATGGTGTTCGTTTCGCCATCGAAAACTCTCTTACAGTTGGCGAGTCGGGGTATGGTTATGTAAAGGTGCGAAGCGAGGCAATAGGACTGTTTACGAATGTTGATGCGAACAGTATTACGACCGTGAACCCTATTCCGCAAGGGCACTACGAATGTACGAATGAATACTATGCTATTGGCGGTCGTGACAAGGAGAGCGATGAAATGTTCCGGAGACGTATCCTGAACCACCAGAACGTGTATGCCACAGCGACGATTGAAAAACTGACTCAAATCTTTCAGAATTTCGATAACAGAATCCTCAAGATTATGTTTGTAGGAATTATGGAAGATTCGTTCATTCACATACAGTTAGCGACACAGAACGGTCAAGAACTTTCCTACGCAGAGTTGAAGACATTGCTTGAAAAAGCGACCCCCTATTTCGGTATCGGAGATATGATAGTTTCCGGGAAGTTGATGGGTATCAAGTTAGAGAACGCTACGTGGTACGAAGTCGGAGGGGAAGACGGTGTTGATTTCCGTTGTGAACTGGAGGCTGGTTACGATACGGCAACCGTTCGAAAGAATATACAGGTAGGAATGACGAAGTATCTTGACTTCCGTTTTTGGGAGCCAGGACAGCGTGTTGAGTGGGATAACCTGTTGGAAATCGTAAAAAATACAGAAGGAGTCCGCTACGTTGCGTCGGAGTGGTTCAAGCCATCAGTTGATGAGCCTGTATCAGATTTCATGCTGCCGAGGATTAAGAAATTCATCATGAGGGACTTGGAAGGAAACGTAATGTTTGACGAGTCGAAAGAGTTCTCTCCGGTGTTCTATCCCGCAAATTAGAGTTGTTTCAAGAGATAAAATGCAGTATTTTTACGGTGAATATTAAATAAGGAACGATATGGAAGATTTGGAAATAAAATTGAAAAGACAGGAGTTTTCCTCGACGGCAACCATGGGGGTCATGAGTGTCAACGGGTTGAGAATTGCTGATACGCTTGAGGACACCCAAAGGAAACTTCCTGAGACCTGTCCCTACACCCCAAAAGGGAAGTCGTGCAAGTGTCCGGAAAAGGTATATGGAGAAACCTGTATTTCTCCAGGACGTTATAAAGTTATCTATCGGTATTCTCCGAAATTCGGAAAAGAATATCCTGCTCTTGAAGACGTGCCTCACTTCTTGGGGATACTTATTCACGCAGGAGCCAATCCCGGACATACCGAAGGATGCATTTTGACAGGCGACAGGGTTCCTGGAAGGGAACAACTGAGGAACCAGTTCAACGTCACTAACAGGGTCAAGAAACTTGTCCGTGAAGCGATTAAGGCTGGGAGGAATGTTTGGATAACCATTGAATAATTAAGATATGAAAAAGATTTCGAAAGTGGCTTTTATGCTGGTGGGAATAGTTCTTTTGGTTGCTGCGTGCAGCCGAAAGATTTATATTCCCGTGGAGAAGACTGTTACAGTAACGGAAACAGTGCGGGACACAGTCGTACAGGTACAACTCGAGAAGGAGTATGTGAAAGTAATCACACCTGACACGACAAGCACAGTTGAAACGAAATACGCTCGTTCAACCGCAACATATCATGGGGAATCGGGTTTGCTCGAGCATGATATTGAAAACAAGCAAGACAGTATTCCGGTCAAAGTAGTGTATAAGGATAGGGAAGTCATCAAGGAAGTTCCCGCTCCGTATCCTGTCGAGGTCGAGAAGAAAGTTGAGGTTCCGAAACGTATGCCGTTACGATGGTGGGAAAAGATATTCTTCTACGCAGGGATAGCCACTGTTGGTGGCGGAATCTTTTGGCTGATAAGAAAATTTAAGAAGTAACGATGGCGACAATAAAGTTTAAAGAATTTCCTCGAGTTGGACAGGGGTTTACGGTTCATACCCAAATGATTCCACCTGCGGGATTGGTAACGGTTCTGAGGGCAGCACGTTCTGACCAGCAGAGCCTGTTCCGCTATTCAAGGGATGGGGGTGAAACGTACACCGAGTGGATAACTTTGACGAAAGAAACTTTCAGTGAACTGGGTCGGCTCACTGACAGTTGTGATTTGGTTCTTGACTACGTGACGAAGCCGTATGTCAAGACGCGAGCCTTTATTGACCCATACGCTGACCCACTATCAACTACCATTTACGATAAGACGATTTTTAAGACGTTCTTTGACAGTAACGACCCACAGGTTCTGACGTGGGCGGTAAATGTCTTAGAGAAGCTATTTGAGCCTGGAATAGTCCCAATGTATGTGAGTCGTAACAACCAAGACGACTATAATACATTCTTCCTCACGATGACCCACTATTTTGCATTTGTTGTAATCTATGCACGAAATTATCGTCAGTTGGAGAACAGCGATTTGCTCATGAAGGAATTCATCGAAGGATGGGGGTTGGTGTATGAAAATATTGATACACTTGACCAGCGTCGTTACCTGTTCAATAATTGGATTCAAGAATTTTACAAGAGAGGAACATATCAAGTCGTAGAAACTGGTGGAACGATAGAGGGTGAGTTGAGACGGTTGGTAGGCTACGAAAAGCCGAATGAGTTCATCTTCGGAGTGTTATCCCCACAGAACGTGGGTTGGTGTTTAGGATGGAGTTCCCCTACTTGGTATGGTACGGAAACCGTGAATGCCGTTTCAAAGGGTTGGGACTATGGACCCGACTATGCCGGAGATACATTCAGCGACCTGATACAGTTTGACCAGGACGAACTTCAAATGAAGCGTACAGGTGCTCCCGAGACGAATGAGATTTATACGGTTTATCCGTGGAAAATCTATACAGGGGAGGACGTTCCGGCTGAGTTTTCGGAATCGTACACTATCGGAGTTGGACCATTGAAGGATTATCCTATACTTGGTGCGGTGAAACGAAAATTCATTGATAATATGTACGTCTTCCAGCCGACAGGTGGAGGAAGAGTAGGTATATCAACCGAAGCCGATAAAAGTAAGGCGATGGAGGTTTATCCCGGAATGGACTACGAAGTGACTGTATGGGTGAAGGCATTGAGTTTAGGGAATCAAAACATTGAGTTTGGGGTGAACTGTTACGATGCGAATTTCAACCTTATCAATCAGGTGCGTATCACCGACTGGCGGGAGACAAACAGTTTCTTCACGGGTTCTCGTTATCAGAGTCCCTGTAAGGTTCCAGGAATATACTACCGATTGAGGGGTATCATCTATAATGTGCTTGAACAGAAAGACGAAAGCCTGTATTTGAATTTCGAGAATGGAAGACCGCTTCGCTTCATTGGTGATGTGAAGTATATGGCTCCCTATATTGTTCAGGACAGGGATTCAATTTCAGCGGATATTCTCATTGCCGGAATAGTTCTTAAACCGCTTGACCTCCCGTTCTCACAGGGGTATCTGGGACAGAAGAACGTGATAGCAATGTATGCCCAAATCAAGTCAGCAAGAACGAAGAACGATATTGAAGAGTTCGTGAGACGATACCTTGTATCATACAAGAATGTCGTGTCGTACACATGGCTGGATTGGGTGGTACGAACTTCCTACTTCTTGACGTTCAATGTCAAACGAGAACTTGACGGGCAACCTGTACAGGGTGCGCAAGTAGAGTTGAGTAACGGGTTTATTTCATCGACGGACGCCAATGGGTATGTTCGTTTCGAAGTGTCAATGAATGAAGTCATCCGTTATACTATCACCGCCAAGGGAATAACCCAGACTGGGGAAGTAACAATGGATAAAGACAAGACGCTTGACATTACGATGAACTTGCCTCTTGACGTAAACATTGAAATCGTTGAACCAGGATGGGGAACCGCCACAGTCGAGGGAAGCCGTTTGCCGAGAACAGAAATCACGCTTACTGCTACTCCGAGCGAGGGATATACGTTTAAGAAATGGAACATTATTACAGATGCTACGGAAGACGTTCGGAACCCGACTCAATATTGGGTTGGTGACCATGACCTCGATATTCAGGCTATATTCGAGCGTAACAGCGAATTGACATTCACTCCGTCTGCGGTTGAGATACCAGCAACAGGTGGTATTCAGACAATCGTTGTTTCTGCCTCTAAGAAATGGGCACTCGACCCATTACCTGAAAACTGGGCAAAGGTTACACCGATGTCAGGTGATGAGGGTGAAACTCCGATAAGAATTGAAATTGACCAACAGGGATAAAATAAATATTTGAAAATATGAGTAAGATAAACATTCACAGAGGTACGTTCTTAGAGAAAGAAGAACTCACACGGATGATAGGCTTCTTGAACGAGAAGCCTGAAGTTTCCGCAATCTTCGCTGCCTCTCTTTCCTTCGGGTTGGTATCTCCTGGAGGAAAGGCTGGTTCAGCGTTCAAAGTGACGGCTTCCACAACTCTGGGAGCGATTAACATGGTGGGAGGATATGTGATTGGCTCTGACCTGAAAGGGTACAGGGTCGACAATCAACTCGACCTCCCTGTTCCTAACGACCAGAAGTATTATTGGCTGAAAGTCGGTCCCGACTCACACAATTACGAGAATGGAACTGTTCAGGTTGATACGTCAGGAAACGTGTCAGGAACTGTCAATTTCAATGGAATCGTACGAGGTCAGAGTTCTGGCGTTCCTACCTGTATTCGTTTCGTAAAGGAAGACGGCTCACAGCCATTGAACAATCAGGTGTATCAAATCGTTGATATCATCAATAATAACAACATCGTTCTCTCAAGCGGTGTTGCGTTTCAGGCTGAGACCCAGTTACGGGTAATCGTTTTAGGAAGCATTCCTATGGGTCGCAGGTTCACCGATGAACAGTTGGAAGGATTATATACCTTTGACACCTATAAATTAACCTTTGTAGAGGAGCCATCGGCAGGTACAATGCCTCCTAAAAATTCGAATGAGTATTATATCGCTCGTGTCCGTAACAATGGTGGTTCGGTTACAATTCTTGACGAGCGTACACAGTATTGGACGCTGGGCGGTTCAGGAGGTTCGGGTCAGACTTATACAATCACAATCAACCCAACGCCAGCCGACGCACAGGTAATCATCGATGGTGTTATCACAAACAGCGTGGAGGCGATAGATGGTCGTACATTGATTTGGTCAGTCTCGAAGCCAGGATACCTGACCCAAACGGGCAACTATACCGTATCGGGAAAGAACGAGACATTAAACATCGTGCTGGAAGAAGACCCCGACCCTGTGCAGGATGTCAAGATAACCGTCAAGACAGCCAGCGGTGGTACAACTCAAGGAGCCGTTTCAATCAACAATTCAGCAACAATCGACAAGGCAGAAGAGTCAATTTCCGTGCCTATGGGTACGACTGTACAGATATGCGCTCAGGCTGCTGCTGGTTACAAGTTTGCTGGATGGTTGCGTAATGGTAATGCTCACAATCAGACAGCCATTCAGGATATCGCTGCTCAGGCTGATACGGTGTACACAGCAACATTCGTTGAGGATACCGAGGAGGACTTCTGGGACTTCGAAACTAAGACTGCTGACGGAGGATACGAACTGTTTACCGTACCGACTCAAGCCGGAACTGGTGAATACGAGGGGATGATGTGTAAAGTTTCAGATAATGTTTAATGGTAGAATATATTGCATAACTTGTCTGGTCAATGGTAAGATGTACATTGGTCAGACAGTTCAATTGTTAGACAATCGTTGGAGACGGCATGTTCTTTCTACTCAACGAGGCTCCGACCATAAGTTTCACCGAGCCATTCGAAAGTATGGCGAGGAGAACTTTACAGTCGAAGAGGTCATGACTGTTTCCGCTCCTACGAAAGAGATTCTGAAGAAGAAACTTGACTACGTTGAAATGAGGCTGATTAAGAAATTAGAAACTCATAAATGTGGTTACAATTCAACAGATGGTGGCGAAGGAACATTGGGGTTGAAATTGTCGGAACATGCTATTAGAAAAATGGCAGAGTCTAAGAAGCGTGAAAATTTAACTCCTGAAAAACGAAAGAGGCTTTCTGAATCGAAGATGGGTGAAAGAAATCCCTTTTATCAAAAGACTCATACAAAGGAAGTAAGGGAAAGGATTTCGGCTGTTAAAAGAGGTGAAAATCATCATTTCTTCGGAAAGAAAATGTCGGAAGAGCACAGAAAGAAATTATCTGAAGCACAGATAAAAAGAAGAAATAGAGAATTAAGATTAAAATTATAAAGATATGCAACTGTATTATACAACCACGACAGGGTACAATGGTGAACAGCCCAATCCCGAACGTTCACTTGGAGGATTCAAATCCTCCACCCCTGTTGCGAATGACGACTTCAGTAACATCTTTGATGAAATATCATTGATGACGATGAAGTCCGGAAGGGATGAATATCGTGCCATCGTCCTCAAGAATGAGTTCGATACACCGTGTACGAATATCACAGTGAAGATAAGCCGTCAAGAAGGAGCGATTTGTTCCTACAAGATGGCTGTCGGTGCGATGAATGTAGTGAACAAATACAACCAGAAGTCTATGGAGAATGTCATGGCTCCTACGAATAAGCCGTTCAGGGCAAAGTTCATTGACATGACCGAAGACGCTGTTTTGGAAGTAGGTGATTTAGAGGCTGGTGCGGAAATAGGGTTGTGGCTTTGCCGTCACGTTGATGTCGAGGCTGCTAAAGAGCAATACAATGATGTTTGCGAACCCGACCCAGCCGACCCGACGGGAAGACGTTATAAACCTGTAACGCATCCACAGCAGGAGTCAATTGATATGATTGTCGACTGGGTGTAACAACGGAGAGGGAGAAATCCCTCTCCCTAAAATTAAAGATGATTATGCTATATTCTTATAATGAAACTTTGAAGATAATTTTGCGGATATACGAGTATCTGCAAATGAGAATGAAGGAACAACCCAGAACGCTCAAGATGAATAAACCTTTACATCGTTCTGCGGTTGTTTCTTTCATGGAAACTCTTCCCCCGACTGCGGGAGCGGACTTCATTTGGAACTTCCTCCTATTTCAATTCTATGTCTTTGTGGGTCAAGACCATGAACGTAAACCGATGCCGAGTTGGTTTATGGGGAAAGAAGCATGGAGACGTTGGAATGAGTATTCCGATGAAGCAAAGTGGCATTCAAGGGATTGGGCACGTGAGAAGAAGTTGGTGAACCCTGTCAAGACGAACACTTATGAAGCGGTATCGGATGACGTGTTTCGCAGGGAACGGTTGAGAATGTCAAGAATATCGGGTCCGAATTTCTGTGAAGCGAAGTTCGGGAGTAGTCCCTACAATCCGAAGGATGAAATCTGTTATACTTGTCCGTTCGAAAAAGACTGTAAGATATTATTTGGAACGAAGGACGCCAGCGGGAAAAGCCTGTACGAACAAATCTCGGAAAGTGCTGAAAAGAAGAGTGCTACGGAGACACAGCAATTACAGGGTTCTCACGTTACAATAAGGGAAGTATCACGTATGACAGACTATGGCGAAGACGACTGAAAAATATCAGATATGCAACGGGTGCGGAAAACATCGGTACATCACGAACCGAACAAAGTGCCTGTGCGACGACTGTAATTATAAAAGGCTTCACAACGGGAAGTCACGATTTGAGGTACGTGCGGAAAGGAGTAAGGCAAAGAAACCTAAACTCCGACCAGCAACGGGTGAATTGGCTCTCTTTAAGGAAATATGGTCGGAGCGTCCTCATATTTGTACGCATTGTGGGAAGCGTCTCTTAGAACCGCTTAAACCGATTTATTTTAGCCACATCAAATCAAAGGGTGCATATCCCGAGTTAAGGCTGGTAAAAAGTAACATCGAACTGACTTGCGAAGATTGCCACACGAAGTACGAATTTGGAGCGAGAAGTTCAGTTTGTAAAGACGAGTAATAATTATTAAATTTGTAACCGAAATGGATGAAAGAATAACAGGTATCCTCGTGAGGCTTTGCTTGCTGTTTGGCGCAAAGCGGTTGGCTGACCTCCTAACAGTATCAGAAGAGAATTCGGAGACCGAGGAAAAGTTTCTTGAGGCTTTCACGAGGTTCATTGAGAAACTTGAAAAGAAGTTCAACTCAAAAGTTTTTCAGTTTCACGATAGAACCAACCAAGTTCTTATCAAGTTCTATGTCATTCAATGCCGAGGCGACATAACGGTTGAGGGCGAGCCTACAATCGTGCTGAACGATTTCCCGTTGGGGTTAAAGGGTGAGAAGAACCCTGTCGTCAATTTGACGCTGGTGTACGATGATATCGAAACAAGAGACCGAGATTTAGAGGATTTGAAATTTATGATATCTTAAAATAAAGACGATTATGGCAAAAAGTAATTTGAGGTACATCACGGTCAGTGATACAGAAACTTCAGGACTTCCGTCAAAAGGGGGTAAAGGAAAAGAGCCTGTACTGGCGTTTCACGACATTCTGTTGGTGGAAGTAGCAGCCGTCGTAATAGACATTTGGGATATGAGGATAGTCGATGAATACGACGTCATCATCAAGCCTTATGTCGACAAGTATGTATGGCAACCACAGGCAGAAGCGACACACGGTTTATCCCAAGACCACCTGTTCAAGAACGGTGTTGATATCAAAGAAGCATACAGGGGTTATGCCTCTATACTGTCGAAGTATAAGAACCCGAAAGTCGGAGCCGTATTGTGCGGACATAACTTTCAGGGATTTGATATCCCGTTCATTGAGGAGATGTTCAAGTGGAACAAAGATGACCTCTATAACTACGTGCGCTGGGTTGAGGATACCCAAAAAATGGCTTATTACAGAGCGATAGAGCAAGAGAATTATAAACTCGGTACGTGCTGCCGACTGGAGGGTGTTGAGTTGGTAGATGCCCACCGTGCGCTGGTAGATACCCGAGCAAACGCTCAACTCATGTTGAAGTACATTGAGCACATGAGAGGCACAGGGGGTTCTTCACCTGTGGCAGCAGTTTCATCTACAAGAAAAGAGTCAAGATTTAGAGAAAGGTTCCAATTGGTATGATACATTTTAATGAAGATTTAAAGTTGTCGTACAAACAGTTGGACACGGTGTTCTCTACTGCGTTCAACGTGCTTGAGTCGTTACCACCTGTGGCTATCAATCAATTGGTTGGTGGCTATGGTGGCGACGTCGATGCACTGTTATCGGAAATCTTCATTCAGACGAATAATGTTCTTTCCCTAAATACCACGCTTGAAACTGAACGGCTCAACTATATTGACCAATTAGAAGAGTCAATGGACGAGACGCTGAAAGTTCAGTCGTACAACTATTTCAAGACAACTATGCTTCCTAATTTCCGTCAGGGTTGGAGAAATCTTGAATGGGGAAACATGGTGCAACTTTATCCGAACAGCGCATATCTTGCTGCTCGTTCTCACGGTAAATGCTTTGCGAGAGGCACACGGGTGCTGATGGCTGACTTTTCCGTAAAGAATATAGAGGACATCTATCCCGGAATGGAAGTGATGGGGTTAGACTTCACTCCCCGAAAGGTTCTGACACGACATATTGGTCGTGCCCAGATGTTTAGGGTTGAGCAGGAGAATGGTATGCCGTATGCCGTGAACCGAGCGCACACGATGTGCCTCTTTGACACGAAGCGGAAGAAGTACGTCGAAATAGAAATGGGACAATTCTTGAAGTACCCTGTCAAGAAGCAAAGACGGTTCCAAGGGTACAGGGTGTTCTCTTACGATAAGCCTGTATTTGAGCGTGGAAATATAACGGTTGAACCTATTGGGGAAGAGTCTTATTATGGGTTTATGTGCGATGGTGACCACCTGTTTCAGTTGGAGGATGGTACAGTCGTTCACAATTCCTACGAGTTCTGTATGGCGTTCCCGTTGTGGAGATTATACAGTTACCGACGTCCGACGTTTATGCGACCTGATATTCCTGACAATAAAAATCGTCAGGAAACCTGTATTATTACGAACACGGAGAAACTGGGTAAACAGCACATCGACAAGGTGGTTGAGGAAATCCGTGTGAATGAGGCTTTGGCAGCGAAACTGAACCCTACTGGAAAGGCTTCGCTGGCAGCGACAAGTATTGAGTGCGAGAACGGGACGAAACTTCACCTCCGTGGAAAAGACGGGTTTATTCGTGGTCTTCACGTGGGGGCAGCAGTCAGCGATGACTTACCAGACGAGAGTAGTATCTATTCGCTTGAACAGCGTGAGAAGTTGAGAGACCTGTTTAAAGGTGCCATCACTCCTATCGTTGAGCCGTATGGGTATAACATCGTTGATGGTACACCGTATCAGCAAGAGGACTTGTATGCCGAATTAAAGAAAGACCCAAAGTTCCGTGTCTTTGAGTACCCAGCCATATTCCCGGACGGTCGCCTGTTGGCTCCTGACCGTTTTACGTGGGCAAAACTTATGGAGGAAAAAGCGTCTCTGGGGACGCTCGTATTCTCTCGTGAGTATTTGGTCGTACCTATTTCCGACGATAGTACAATCTTCCCTTGGGAGATATTAAAGAGGAGTACAATCGGGATGGAAAACATCAGGCTCGTAGATAATATAGAGTCGTTCCCTATCAAGTTACAGAGGGTGGTCATGGGTTGTGACTTTGCTGTTTCGGGAAATGTGGGAGCCGACTATACTTGTTATACAGTTTGGGGGAAGGATGTCCAGGGGAATTATTATCTCCTCTATATATTCCGGGAAAAGGGATTGTCGCATAATGAACAGATACAGAAGATTGACCTCCTGAACAGGGTGTTTAAGCCAAACGAGATAGTTGTAGAAAACAACGGCTTTCAAAGTATATTGGCGGATATGTGCGTCCAGATGGGTATCAAGAATATTACACCGTTCACGACGACCTCCGGGAATAAGAAAGACCTGAGAACAGGGTGGGCATCACTTGCAGCGTTATTTGAGAGAGGTGTAATCAAGTGTCCGTATCATCCTGACACGGCTGCTAAGATTGACCAGATGTTTGGGGAGTTCAACTCAGTTGCGTTTCGCAGCGATAAGGGAACTCTTGAGAGTATCAGTGGGCACGATGATACCGTGTCCTCCTCTTTCATGGCGATTAACAAGTTGCGAGAGAGTACAGTAATGATAAAAATTGACGCAGTATAAATTGAAAAGATATGGCAAAAAAGGTTGATGCGATTCTCAGCCCGAATTTCGTGGAAGAGATGTTAAGATTGGCTTTCGCAAACAAACAGTTTGCGGAGTTGGTCGTAGATAATCTCGATTTAAGTAACTTTCCCCGAGAATTGGGAGGTTGTAAAGCGATGCTGAAAGTGTTGGCAGACACGATGAAGAAAACGGGTAATCTGGCGACGTTTGGTATGGTGGAAATGACCTTCCCTAACAACGAGGAAGTTTCAAAGAAGATTGCTGAGGTCAAGGGAATTAAACTTCCAGAGGTGGAACCTATGACACGGCAATTGGAAACCTTTATTAGACGTCAGACATTTGTCGCTACTCAGCACGAAGTGTCGGATATGTATAATGAAGGGAAGCCAGAGGAAGCGATGCTTCTTCTTGAGAAAAGAATGGCGGAAATAAACGCTTTTTCCTTAGATAAGTTCCGAGGAAAGTTTGTACGGGTGTACAGGGATTTCTATCGTAACATAGGAACGGCACAAATGAAAGCCGAGGATGAAACACGTCGGGCAAAGATACCGACAGGAATATCAACGATTGACGAAATTACTGATGGGGGAATTCCTCGCCAGGATACCGTTCTCCTAATCATGCGTTCCGGTGTTGGTAAATCCACGGCTCTTAAATACTTTTCTTGGTATAATACATCAATCGCTCACAATCACTGTCTTCACTTTCAGTTAGAGGGTGGTCGTGATGAGGCGGTTGTTAAGTTTGACCAAATGTTGGCGAACACTACCTATGCGAAAATCATGAGGGGTGATGTCAGCGATGAGACCCGACAACGTATCTCAGCACTCATCAAGAGGGCACAAACAGTGAACAGTGATATTGACGTGTACGCTTCTGAAGAGATGATGGACATGACGATAGCCGACTTGGTGGCTGCGATAGAGGACTATAAGAAAGAGTATGGGTATTATCCTGACTTGGTTACAGTCGACTCTATTGACCTGTTATTGACAGGGGAAAACAAGAAGATTGACTTCGACCCGAACTTCATCAAATACAGGTTACAGAAGTGTGCCCAGCGATTAAAGGATATCGCGAAGAAATACGACTGTGCCGTAATTACAGCGACCCAGACGGGAGACGTTCCTATTGAAGTATGGAACGACCCGACACGGGTAATCACTCGCCAGAATACAGAGGGTGACCGCACACTTATCAAGCCATTCTCGTTCGTGTTTACAGGTAACATTACAATTGAAGAGGGCAAACAGAACATGGCTCGTATCTATTGTGATAAGTTACGAAACTACCGAAACAATGGTATCATCATTCGAATCCCTACTAATTACGAGAACGGCTTCTTCTACGATATATCACGTTCAACAATCGTTGAGCAGGTGTTGGATATGTCGGCTCTTGACAGGCTTGAGAGCCGTCGCAGCCGTAAAGGTAACGGAGAAGCAGCCGTTGGGGAGAAGAAGGAGCGAGTAGAGATAGCACCAGGAGTGTACGGAACAAAGGTAGTTGGCGAGGGTGAAACGGCTGCACAGGAGCCACAAGAGACGTTGAATAAGCGACAGACTAAACAGTCGCTCAAGGAATATTTAGCAAACAAGGGTGTACAGGAAACCCCGAAGACAACGAGGAAGCCTGTACCTCGCAAGAAATAATTTTGTTATGCGGTACGATAAGGAACAGATAATCGCTGATTTCAATCTCACGCCATTTGGTTCACAGGGGTGGCTCACGAATAAGGATATGGACTGTCCTTTCTGCGGGAAAGCAGGGAAGTGGGGTATCATCTTCAACATGAATGGCGTGGCGACGTTCCACTGTTGGAAGTGTCCTCGTAAAGTGTCCGTCTATGAGTTCCTTAAGAAACTCGGTAGAACAGACCTCGCGAAACGCTCCTATACAGTCAAGCCGAATGAACTTGAGAACTGTCCAAAGATAGGTGATATTCAGGGGGAGACATCGAAGTGGATGGAGGGTGATGCGGAACAGGTACAGGAAGAGGAATTAAAGCCTGTTACTCTTCCGTTACGGCTGAAACCACTTGTGGATGATGAGTACCTGAATAATCGTGGGTTCCGACCTGAACACTATGCGGAGTTCGAGCCTTCCTATACCAATACACCGTTGGAAGCGAAGTTGAAGAACTTCATCATCTTTAAGATGAAAGTCAATGGTGTGTGTGTGGCGTGGTGGGCACGCAGTAGGTATTCAAAGGAATGGCACAAAGAAAATCTTGAGGCATACAAGCGTCACGAGGCTGACTTGGTGTTGCGTTACAGGAACTCCGAGAACAACTTTCAAGACCTGTTAGGGGGTTGTGATGAGTTGATAGAGGGGAAGACTGAAACAGTCATCATCGTTGAGGGTATCTTTGACAAAGTGAACATCGACAACCTCTTAGGACTTCAACATCTTGACGACATTAAGTGTTGCTTCACGTTCGGGAATAATATCGGTCAAGGACAGATTAACATGATGCTCAAGAAAGGTATCAAGAACGTCATACTCCTGTACGATTTTGGAACTATAAACGAGAGCAAAGAGTCGGCATTAAAGATGAAGGAACTGTTTGACCGTGTGTATGTGACAGCGATTAGGAAGCCAGGAATAGACCCTGGAAACATTGATTTGGAATATCTCGAAGAAGTTTTGAGGGGTGCGGTCGACCCAATTAGCTTCTTTTATAATAAAGTGGAAATAAAAATTTGAGCAATTATGGACAAAGTAAGAGAAGAAACCTGTGAGGACAAAGGACTGCGCCACAGACAGTTTTTGACACGGCTTCAATTGGAGTATCTGACTCACAAATTACGTTCCTCTATATACCGTAATGGAACGTATGCGTCAGTCGCAGCGGATATTGCTAAGAAGAAGCGGTTGAAGATTATTGAGTTGAGTGTGAAATTCAACGTCGACAGTATATTCACTCCTGGATATAATGTGGCGGAGTTCGTCGAAAAGAATTTCTGGGGAAAGAAAGGTCTTCCAGCGTTTCAGTACAAAGACGAAGAACAGAGGAGAGTTCAGGGAAATTATGACCGTTGGTACATTCTTTACAGGGATACCAAAGTCCTGTACAAAGGGACAATAATGGAGGTCGTAAGTAACAATCCTGCTAAGGAGGAAGTCAAAATTCGAGGCTCGAAAGGTGATTTTCTCATTAAATATAATGACATCACAATTATAAACAATTTTGATTGGTTGTAACATTCATTTTAATCATTTACAAGTATGAAATTGAAAATCGTAAACAAGAGCACAAATGCTCTGCCGGAGTACAAAACTCCAGACAGTTCGGGTATGGACTTGCGTGCCTATCTTCCCGAGGGTTCAATCACGTTGGCTCCGATGGAGCGTAAAATCATTCCTACTGGTTTGTACATGGAAATCGAACAGGGGTACGAGGGTCAGGTGAGACCTCGAAGCGGTTGCGCTGTTAAACAGGGTCTGACCGTAATCAATGCTCCGGGAACCATTGACGCTGACTATCGTGGGGAAGTAGGTGTTCCATTGATTAACCTGTCAACAGAACCACAGACAATCGAAAATGGCGACAGAGTTGCTCAGATTGTCTTCGCTCCGTATGCGAAAGTCGAGGAAATTATCGAAGTTTCTGATGTCAGTGAAATGACTGATACAGAACGAGGTGCGGGAGGTTTTGGTCATTCCGGCAAAAAATAATTTCGATTTTTCGCGAGAAAGTCAAAACTTATTCGAGATATTTACATTATATTTGTACCGAGATAAGTGATAAAACATCACTGAAAATAAAATTTTAACTAATAAAGTAAAAACGATTATGGCAAACAATGCGTTGGCACTTCGTATGAAGTACAGAAAGTTCACTGCTGAACAGTTGAACGAAATCATTGAGAATGAAAACTCAAGTGAATTAGAAGTCAAGGTGGCTCAAGAGTTCCTTGACAAGTTAGGTGGTGAAGCCGAAGAAAAACCTGAAAAGGCTGCTCCTGCCAAGAAAGCCGCACCGAAGAAGGAAGACAAAAAGGTTCCTGCGAAAAAGGCTGCTCCTAAGAAGGAGGAAACCGCTGATGACGACCCAGACCCTGAGGATGGTTCACCTGAAGCAGCAATGAAGCGTCAGAACAAACGCAACTCTACCTACCAGTCAGAGGAACAACTGACTCCAGAAGAGGAAGAACGCTTGGCAAAGGCTGAATCCGAGTACGAGGAACGTCAAAAGAACCGCAAGACTCCGTCTAAATCAGACAAGTCTATGAAGGAAAAGAAGTCAGCGAAAGCCGACAAGACTCCTCGTGAAACAAAACGTCAGAACCTCGAAGAATCAGAAGAAATTCCGGGACTGAAAGTAGGTTCGAAAGTTACCCTGAAAGGTGAGGACGCTGTTGGTGAAATCACTCGCCTGTACAAGTCCGGAGACGGCAAAGAAAAGTGTATGGTCAAGTTCGGTGACGATAAGCCTATCAAGAAACGTGTAACAGCGTTGGAACTGGCTGAGGACGCCAAACCTGCACCCGCAAAGAAAACTCCAAAGAAGAAGTAAATGGTTGACGGAGAATCCATAGTATTGGTTAAAGGTATCTCGGGGAGTGGTAAATCTACAAGGGTTTATCTCTTCCTCGAGTTCCTCGAATCATTAGGTATGAAACTCCACCCATACAAGTTTAAGACACTTGACGGAAAGGAAAAGGAAGTCGGAGTTTACTCCGAGGACTTCAATATGGTTTTCGTTGGGAAATTCTATGAGAATGGCGGTATCCGACGCTGGCAAGGTTACGACAGTATGACGTCGCGACTGTGCAAGGCTGAGGGTCTATCCTACTTCTTGAAGGAAACGTCTAAGGCAGGGCATGGAGTTTTGATTGATGGTGCAGGAACAACTGTATCATGGCGATTGCGTCCCTTGGATTTATGCGGAGAGAGTGAGTTTACGAACATTCTCCATGTCAGGTATGATTACCGTGACGACCAATGGGATGAGTATTGTGCTCGGATAGCATACAGGTCTGGCGAGCCTCCTAAGGGGGATTGCATGTGGCGAAAGCACAGAACCTTTATGCACGACTTCGAAAAGGCTCAAAGAGAGGGGGAAGAGGTGAATGAGGCTGGCGGTTGTGTAGTTCTTCACGACCAACCGTATGACGCTCCGGTCTGGGACTTGGGTGTTCATATTTTCAATTTCTTTGGGCTGTCAGAACTATGTGAAGAGTTCGTGGCTTTCTGTAAAGCGTCGGACTACATTGAAAAGAACTCGTTTGAAACATTTGAGAATGGCAAGAAAGGAAAATAATTTCAGTCCGACTCCTAACGATAACTTCCTTCACTATCTATATTGGATGTGCGAGAGAATGAATATCTTCTGGCGAAAGTACAATGGGGAACAGGCTCCGTGGACGGATGACGACATATTGAGGAACTTTAAGTTCACCAACGTGTATCGTTGTCTTGACCGTGTGAGTCAATACTTGTTGAGCCGTGTGATTTACAATGGTAAAGAATACGAGCCAGAGGATATGTTCTTTCGCATATTGCTTTTCAAGCATTTCAATAAGAATGAGACGTGGGATATGTTGGAGAAGGAGTTCGGGGATATCACCTACGAAACAGGCTTGGAAAACATAGCGAAGTTCTTGGATAAGGTAGTTGACAGTGGCGACACGATATACGGTAATGCATACATCGTGAATTGCTTCTTTTATCAGTATCCCCAATATAAGCACATAACAGGCATGAGCAAACATCGTGCTCACTTCCGTATCTTTGAGGACGAAATCTTTCAGAACGGACACCTGTATGACTTCTTAGAGGCGAAGACCTTTGAGGACTTGTATTGGGTTTTCAGGAATATGAAAATATACGGGGACTTCACGGCTCAGCAATATTGCATTGACCTGAATTATTCACCCCTGTTCAACTTCTCGGAAAACGATTTTGTCATCACTGGTCCAGGGTCGCTGAAAGGTATCGGCTGGACATTTGACGGAGCGTCCGGAAAGCGTTATGACTATGTGGGCACTATCAAGTGGGTTCACGACAACTTTGAAAGGCTGATGGGTGACTTCTGTGAAAAGACAGGTATGAAGTGGAACCCGTTACCGTGGGAGCCTGTTCCTACTTTTACAAATCTTCAGAACTGTTTCTGTGAAACATCGAAGTTTGCAAAGGGGTTGGGAGCGTCCTTTAACAAAGGTAGAAATGAACGTATCAAGCACACCTACGAAAAGAGTCCGAAGAAGATTGAGTTCGTCTTCCCTCCGAAGTGGAATGCTGAGTTGCCCAAGCCAGGAGAATTATTAATCGATTAAATCAAGAAAGACTTATGTATTTTCAAGCAGAAAATTTGAGTAGTGCGCTGGTGCTACTTTGTAAGGAGTTGATGGATAAAGGGATTGACGTTACCCGAAGAGGGTTCGAATGTCGTGAGTTCCCTGGAGCCGTCCTCATTGAGATAACTAATCCGACCGACCGCTATGTTCGTGTTCCGGAGCGTAAATGGAACAAAACATTGGGGTGGATTGAGTCCCTGTGGTTGGCTCGTGGGGATAACAGTCTTGAGATGCCTGCTTCCTACGTGAAGAACCTTGTAAACTTTTCAGATGATGGGAAGTTCATGAGAGCGGGATATGGACCCAGAATACGTCGTTACGGGGACAATTTTGATTCGATGGTAACATTGTCCGGAAAGTTACTTCCGCGACAGTATAAGAACGGTAAAGCAGACGAAAATGGTCGTTATTCAAAATTGAAGGCTCCCGGACTGTACCAGAACGTGACTGACCAATTACGGTTCGTCATTGAAAAGTTCAAGCAGGACATCGATACCCGTGAAGCGGTTATCACAATTCACGACCCTATCTCTGACAACTTCAATCAGAATGAAGAGGACGGGGAAAAGGCTCCATTGCTCCTCACAAAGGATACACCGTGTACCCGTTCAATCCACTTCATGATAGTGAATGGAAAGATGAACTGTTACGTGGATATCCGTTCGAATGACCTTATCTGGGGGTTCAGTGCGGTGAACGTGTTCAACTTTACATTGATGCAGGAGTACGTCGCAGCGATAGTGGGCGTGCCTGTCGGGAAATATTACCACAAGGCAGACAATCTTCATGTCTATAAGGACTTCATTCCGTTGGCTGAAGAAATCGCTAAAAGAGACCCAAATTCGTATCCGTCCGGAGTAAACTTTTCCTATAAGACGACGTTTAAAACTTTAGAGGAGTTCGATGCGCTTGTCGCTCAGTTGAGTCAGTTCGAAGAAAACTGTCGTAACAGTGAGAACCGTACAGAACAGGACTTCGAGTTATTGCGTGCGGACATTGAAAAGTTTGAAGATGAAATGTTCTCTGATTGGGCAAAGGTTATCTTCCGTTACTGGACAAAACAGTTGGTAGAGTTCCGGAACCCGTTACTGAACGAACTGTTCATCGGATAAGAATTATTCACTAAAATAAAGACGATTTAGTTATGAATTTCAAGAAGATTGACATCCTGTTAGGGATGAAAGACATTCAGAGGCTGCCTAATACCCCCCATCACAGGGGGTACAACCTCTTGGAGCATGGGTTGGTGGTAGGCATGTTATTTCGTTGGTTTGCCTCAGAAGAGGACGTTGCCTACGACATCAACGTGTTTGACAAGGTGTTACTCCACGACTACGTGGAAAGTGTTACAGGCGACCTCAATGTGTGCGTAAAGAAATTCAATGAGAACACGGCTGCGGCATGGGATATCATTGAATACGAAATCTGTCATGGCGACGTGAACCTGTTGCCGTATTCCGATGAAGAAATTAAGAAGACAATGACTGACCTCCAGTACCGTCTTTTCAAGACCTGTGATTATTTGGACTTATGGATATTCTGTAAGAACGAACAGGCTCTGGGAAACACGTCCAAGAAGTTATTGACTTGTATCACAAACTGCGAACAACTGTTGGAGAAGTACACGGACGGCTGGAAACTCTTCAAAAGTGTTCAAAAATTCATGAATCAATATGAGCCTTAAAGGAAAGATATATGGCTTGGTAGGGGTTATTGGCTCCGGTAAATCGTACCAAGCAGAAGCACTTATGGTTGGTGCTGCGTGTGAAGAACGACCCATGATTATGGGAGATTTCAGTGAAGGAATTCGCCAGACGTTGATGAACATCTTTACAGGGGAATCAAAGAAGATTGACTGTATGGGTGAAGCGTATGCGAAGTGGAAACAGTTGAGCAGTGACATCTTGTTACCGTTCAAGCCTCAAGAAGAGTCTCCTAATATTCTTGACTCGGTACGGGTTGAGGGTCGTGAACTGTTACAGCGTACAGGCGAATATCTCAAGTCATTGGCTGGAGAAGACGTATGGGCACGTTGGACGGCAAACGCTGTTACGAACAGTTGGGCAAAGATGTCTGAAGAAGACGCTCTTATGTGCGATATCGTGTTTGGCTCATTGCGTTTCGACTGTGAGGCTGAGGCTATCTTCAAGGTTGCCGAGGCGACAGGTAAAGAAGTTCAGATATACTTCTGTGATTATCATTCGGACTCCTATGAATTGAATGACCATGTCAGCGAGAAGTTTGCTCAATACTTCCTGTCGTTGGGTTGTAAGGATGGTGACGATATAACGGAACTTGTTAAGCAGAAAATCAATGGATAAATTCAAAGAATATCTTGAGAAGAATTTAATGGACTTCGCTCCTATTTCTGACTATGTGGTCGAGATAGGAGGGAAGACCTTTGAATTGTATCAGCCAGCGTATGACGGTGCACTGTTTGATGACGGGTTCAACTTTGTTGGTATTCCTGCCGACCCGAAGCGTAAAGGCTCGGGAGAGGAATCCGTCGAAACATCATGTGACTTCTACGCATTCAGTTTTGGAGGAGTGTATTATATGCTCGCCAAAGGTAAAGAGAATGACGTGAAACTCACACGGCTGAAATATATCGGTCAGGCGAAACAGGAAATTGAAACCCCTGTATTCTTGGGAGTTCATGGTCAATATGAAATGATGTCCGGGACGGGAACGTATGCCGACTGGTGTAAGAAGGCAAAGTTTCTTGGAGTGAAGACGTTGGGTATCTGTGAAAAGAATTCACTTGCCGGAGCGTTGAAGTTCCAAGCGGAATGCCAGAAGAACGACATCAAGAGCGTGATTGGTATGGAGTGTGTGGTATATGACCAGCCTCGGGATTTCCGCTTCACTGTTAAGGTGTACGCAAGGAACGACAAGGGTTGGCGAGACCTCCTTACTATAAACAAGTTCATCAACTGTGACAATCCGAAGTACATCGGTCTTGAGGACTTCAATAAAATCACCACTAACAACGATGATTTGATTATGTTTCTTGACCCGAAGACAACGGATTACGACAAGTTGAAAGACTTGCATATAGACGCTGTCGTTTATCAGTTAGACCCATGCGAATATGTAGATGATAACCGTGACGAATGGTATCTGACGAACCTGAAGAAATTCTTCAAGGACAAGAACCTGTTACCCGTTCCGTCGGTTGATGCGTGGTATCTTGACGAGGAGTACAGTTGTATCAGACCTCGCCTACATAGTATTGGTGGAACAACTGCCTACGAGAGCGATAATCAATACTTTAAATCGAACGACCAACTGTTTGTTGAGTTGGCTCAAATGTTTCCGGATACCGAAGAAGGGTTCATGGACGTGTACAGCCGTTTCATGGAAGGGTTGGAATTCCTCGAAAACATTGCTGAGGCGATAACCTTTGTCATCGACGTAAAGAAGAGACACTTGCCTCACTATAAGATGACAAAGGAAGAGGCAAAACAGTTCGAAACAAATGAAGACCTCTTTTGGTCTCTTATAGCCGACGGTCTTGAGCGTCACCCAGACCTCATTGAGGATTGGGGTGAAGAGGTCATTATGGAGCGAATAGACCGAGAGGTGGGTGTTATAAAGTTAGGAGAGGCAATTGATTACTTCCTAATTACTTGGGACATTATCAATTGGTGCCATCGTAACGGTATAATGACAGGTATCAGTCGTGGTTCGGCTGGTGGTTGTCTTGTTTCCTACCTGTTGGGGATTACCAAGTTAGACCCAATGAGATACGACCTACTCTTTGAGCGTTTCCTGAACGCAGGACGTGTTAAGGTATCACTCCCTGATATTGACTGTGATTATCCTGGTGAAGACCGTCCCCGTGTGAAGAAGTACATGGAAGAACGGTACGGCTGGAAACAGGTATGTTCCGTGGGAACTTACAGCGCATTACAGTTACGAGCAGCCATCAAGGACATGGCTCGTGTGTACGGGTTGGACTTCCAGGAAACGAACGAGATGATGAAAGTGTTTGACGTTAAGGACAGGAAGCCTGAAGACCTGTTCAAGATAGCCTGTGCTCATTCACGGGTGAAGAACTTTGTCGTTGAACACTCCGACCTCATCAATGAAGTGATGCTGATAATGCCCGCACCAAAGGCTCAGTCAATTCACGCATGTGCGATGATGGTATTCCCAGAGGAACACGATATGTTTCATTGGGTTCCTATTCGTAAGAATGGTGAGGAGTATGTAACCGAGTGGGAAGGTGGTGAGATGGACGCTGCTGGCTTCCTAAAAGAGGACGTGCTGGGTGTGAAACAGTTTGACAAGTTCCAGGACATGGTTCGGCTGGTGAAGGAGCACGAGGGTGTGGATTTAGACATCTTCAGTGTGCCGTTGGATGACCCAGAGGTGTACAGGTATTTCAAGAATGGTTGGAATGAGGATAACTTCCACTTTGGAAGTTCAGGATTGACAGGCTATTGCCGTCAGATGAAGCCAGACAATATTGAAGACCTTATCGCTGCTATTTCATTGTATCGTCCGGGAGCAATGGAGAACAACTTCCACAACGAGTACGTCTCCCGTAAAGAGGGTCAGAAGGAGGTTGAGTATTTCACCGGAACGGACAAGATACTGAATAACACGTATGGAGTATTTGCCTATCAGGAACAAATCATGCAACTCTGTCGTGAGTTGGGTGGGCTGTCGTTGGTGGAAGCCGATGACGTTCGTAAAGCGATGGTGAAGAAGAAATACGAGGCTCTCCAGCAGTACAAAGAACGGTTTATTCCTTACTATCGGGACAACTATAACGTCACCCAGGAATACTCCGAAAAGGTGTGGGACGCTATTGATAAGGCTTCGACGTACCTGTTCAACCGAAGCCACGCTGCTGCCTATGCGATTACAGGCTATATCTCACAGTGGATAAAGGTTCACTATCCAATTGAGTATTGGTCGGTGGCGTTTAAATATGCGATGGAGTCTGACTATTCACGCTATATTGCGGAAATCAATAAAACGGGAGTCTGTACGGTACGTCCTGTGGATATCAATATATCGGATACCGATGTTGTTATCAACTTCAAAGAGAAAGCCTTGTATTGGTCAATTACAGGAGTCAAACAGGTCGCAGAAAAGGCTGCAACCCAGATTATAAAGGAACGCACAGAGAACGGTCAATATTGGTCATTAGACGACTTTATCACCCGACATAAATGGAAGGGTTCAGCAGTGAACAGCCGTATCATCAGAAACTTGATATTGGCAGGAGCGTTCGACAGTCTTGAGGGGGTAAAGAAACCCCAGGAACGAATAGACCTGTTGGTACACTTCCTCGGAACAACGAAGGGAAATGTCAAGGAAGATGACCCTGTATTAGTTGGAGCCGACTTCCACGCCAATGACGCTTGGTGGTGGGCACTCCTACAAAAGAAAGTATCCGGACTGGCGTTCTTTGATTACCAGAAAATCTATGACAGGTTCGCTGGGGAGTTCCCTGATGCCTACGAATATGCTACTCTTGAGGAGTGTCACGATACGGAAGTGAAGCCGAATAACGGGTACGTCGTGTTGGCTGGGTTCATCGCTGAAATGGAGATTAAGAAGACCCGCAAGGGGGATACGATGTGTCGTTTGATATTAGAGGCGAACTACGAGTTTATCGAAATTGTGATATTCCAGCAGGAATACGAACAGTTGGAACCCCTGTTATCGTGCGGAAGAGCGAACCTGATACTCATCAATGGTATCCTTTCCTACGACAACCGTAAAGAGGTGAACACGCTGAGAGCCTGTTTCGAGTCGAATATCGTTACTTTGACGTTATAATTTTACGAACTTTAATCAGAAGATAAATGGAAAGAGGCTTCATATATTGCGTGACGTGTTTGGTCAATGGGAAACAATACATTGGTCAGACAATTCTTTCCGTACAGGCAAGATGGTCACGACATATACGAAATGCGAAAAAGAATTCTGATTGCAAGTTTCACAGAGCCATTCGGAAACATGGAGCCGATAAGTTCACGGTCGAAGAACTGTTAGCGGTATCGGCTCCTACGAAGAAGGAACTGAAAGCCCAACTTGACTCGCTTGAGATTGAATACATCAGCCGTTTCAACACACGGGAGAAAGGCTATAATTCAACCGATGGTGGGGAAGGGAAATTAGGTAGTGTAATTTCAAAAGAGACCCGAGAAAAGATTCGGGTATCTCATTTGGGAAGCCGAAATCCTATGTTCGGAAAGAAACATTCTGAAGAACATCGTAAGAAAATTTCAGAGTCAATGAAAGGTCATAAGAATACCTTGGGACTGAAGATGTCTGAAAAGAGTCGGGAGCGAATGAGTCGGGCGAAAGGCTGCAAGGAAATTATTCAAGTAAGTATTGACGGAAAGCCTGTTAAGACATGGATAAGTATTTCTGAGATTAAGAAAGTAATGAGAGTGAATAGGGAACTTCTTAAGAAACATATATTGAGTGGAACTCCTTATTTTGGATATATTTGGAAACTAAATAATTGAAAATTATGAACATTCTTGTGCATTTCAATGATGTCCCAGTGACATTACAAACAAATGGATTTGAGGACACGGTTGACATCGATAAACTCACTTCTATTGAGTACAGTAATTTATATGGTGAAGCGGTTACAGTCAGTGCGCTCCTGAACAAAGTAGGGTTGCTCCGTGCTGAAGCCGAAAAGAAAGTCGCGGAATGTAAACTTGAGAAAGAGGTTTACGAAGCCCAGACAAAGAAGGAATGGCGTCGTGAGGCGAACCGTAATGGCGGAAAGTTCACGTTGGCTTTGGAAGACGGGGAAGTTGAGGAAATCAAGTTGTCGGAAAAGGCTCTTGACGAGGCTCTCCTACTTGATGAAGACTATCAGAATCTCTGTATTGCGTATATTGACGCTCAGAAGAATTTCAGTGTTCTTGATGCACTTCAGTGGGCGGTTCAGGACAAGTCTAAGAAACTGAACAACCTCCTCAAACCTGTCACCCCAACGGAGTTCCTCGGGGAATTGGTAGAGGGCAAAGTGAACAGTTTCTTCATCAAGAAAGCAGGGTTCAAATAAATTTTTCGAAGAATTTTCGGGGAACTTCTTTGATAATTCGAATGATTCCATTACCTTTGTATCATCAAATTTAAGTTAAACATTCAAATAATTAGAATTATGGCAAAGAAAACAGTTCAATCCAGCGCAGTAGAAGAGTTCAAAGGTTACATCAAAGTCACAGACGGATTCTACCTAAAACCAGTCGAAAGTCACGCATCAAGTTATGACGTTTACCAATTAAAGAAGTCGGACAGTCCTCACCATCCTAATGGTAAAATGGACGACATGGCTTATGGTTGTACGCTCCCGAGAGCATTACAGTTAATCGCCAACAAGTGTGCCGGACAAGAGGCTGAGGGCATCATCGAACTGATGGAATCTATTAAGAGTTACGAACAGAAGTTCCTCGAAGACGTTACACGAATAGTGAAGGAAAACAGATAATTATCAACATTTTAAAAATTTAGTATTATGCCATTAGACAGAAGTAAATGGAAGGCAGCACCGCTCTCAACTGTTAGTGAGACGGTACAGCAAACAAAGCAGTATGACACGTATTTTGGTGGTAAAGGCGAGTATGCTCAGTTTTGGAAACAAAGAGACGGTATCACCGTGAAACGTGTTCTTCCAGCACACGAACCAGGAGACTCTCCCTATGTACCTATGCTGACAGCGATGCTCAAGTGTGAAGTCGACGAAAAGGACAAGGAAGGAAAAGTAATCGGGAAGAAAATTTCAAACAAGAAAATCTTCTTGGCGACGCTTCACGGTGGTTATCCGTACGACATCATCGAAGAGTACATCAAGCGTGTCTACGAACAGGCTGAACAGTTCCAGGACAAAGAAGAACGTGCTCGCTTCCTGAACCCGATTACGGGTTATCGTATGGGTGGAAAGAACGGTACGTGGGTTCCGGGAATTCGTCCTCAATTGGAATACGTGTATTATGCTTTCATCGAAGGAAAGATTTACCGTGACAGCCTGAAACCGAAACAGATGGAAGCACTGAATAAAGAGTCTGCCGACCTGTGTGCTCAGAACGACACGGCTGCGATAGATATGTTCAGCGACCCGTCAACTGGCTTCCCTATTCAGTGGAGTCGTGGTAAGGACGAGAATAACAAGACAGTTGAAACGCTCAAGTCGTTACCGCTGAAAGTAGGGCAGACATGGGAAGACTACTTTGAAAAGAACGCTGTTTCCGACAAGGTTCTTGAGGAACTTGAGGGACTGCCCAGTCTTCAGAAGTTGTATGTTGACTGTTACGGCAAACGTGACTTCGACTATGCACTTGATGGTTTGAAACGCTTCGATGACGCCAATTCTTACAAAATCTTTGCTCAGGATGACTTCCTTGACATGGTAGAGGAACTCCAGAACATGATTGAAGAGAAGACAGGCGAAAAACCGTCTGGTGCGGATGACCTACCTTTCGGTCCGAGTGAAGAGGAACAGAAGCCTGCAGCACCTGCGGCTCCGGCTGCTAAGAAAGCAACCCCTGCGGCAAAGGCTCCAGCGAAAAAGGCTGCTACAAAGAAGAAAGCCGAACCCACACCCGAGGAGAAACTGAAAGTTGTGAACGAAGAGTTCATTCGCCAGTACGGTGAAGGATACGAGGAACTCGACCTCGAGGGTGCTGAATTGGAAGAGGCTTATCAGTTGGCTCTGAAACACGAAGACCTCGGATACGACATTGAACACGTTCCCGGATGGGATGGTTCTGATGACGGTGATGCCGATGGTGGTGAAGAGTACGCTGGGGACAATGACGGTGGTGATGAACCCGACCCCGAACCTGAAGATGAAACTCCCGCTCCTACTCCTGGAGTAAGACCTGCTTCAGACGCTGGTAGTTCATCTGGTCAAAGTGCGATAGACCGTATCCGTGCTATGCGCAACAAAAAGAAGTAAACAATGAGTAATCAGAGTGAGAGTCCAAGCGTTATACACTTGGACTTTCATTTTAAATAATTTCGACAATGAGGAAAGAACCTATCGCAATAATAAGTACAGATAAACATCTCCAAGAGGCGAATGCGCTTGAACTGTTGGATATAGCCGAACAGGAAATTGCGTTGGCTCAGGAACAGGGGGTTGATACTGTAATATGGCTTGGGGATATCTTCGACTCACGATTAAGCCAACGACAAGAACTTCTCACTTGTCTAACAGAGATGATAGAACTGTACCACGAACATGGTATCACGTTGCTCTGTATTCCCGGAAATCATGATAAGACCGACTATGAGTCAGACGAAAGTTTCTTGACAGCGTATAAGTATCACCCAGGATTCAACCTGTATGAGACTCCTACCTGTATAGACCTGAAAGGGGTTGAATGCCACTTCTTGCCATTCTACGCACAAGACGTATGGTTGGAGAAGTTCGCTGAACTACCTACTCCGAAGAATAAGATATCAATTCTGTTCAGTCATACAGCCGTACAGGGTTCTATCAACAATGACGGGAAGGTTGTGAATAACAAGATTCCGTTGAAACTGTTCTCGAAGTACGGAAAGGTCATGCTGGGGCACTATCATGACGCTCAACAACCAGGAGCCAACGTGTTTCACCTACCGAGTACCCGTCAGAATAACTTCGGGGAAGATGAGGAGAAGGGATTCACGGTATTGTACAGCGATACGTCCTTCGAGTTCGTAAAGGCTCAATTTGTTCCGTATAAGGAAATAAAAGTTGATGTCCTTAAGACCTCAAAGGAAGAGATATTAAAACTCGCTAAAACGAACACAGATGGCGTCAACGTTCGGATAACACTTGTGGGAGACCAACAGGCTGTTAAGGCTGTCAACAAAAAAGTCTTCACCGAACACGGTATCTCAGTGAAAGCAAAGTACACGGATGTCGAAGTCACGGAGGCTGAGGAAGCCGAAGTGGTTCAGGAACTGTCCGGAACAGATATAGCCGAAAAGTTCAAAGCATTTTGCGATGAAAAAGGCTACGAATATGATGAAGGATATAAACTATTAAAAGAAGTAATGAAATGGCAGGAGTAGAAGATTTGGTGAACTCCCTACAAAAGAAGTTCGGCAAAGAAGTTGTGGCGGGAAACAATACTCAAGGAGTAGAGTTCGTATCGTCAGGAAGCCTGTCGCTCGACTTGGCACTTGGTGGCGGTTATGCGATGGGTCGTATCATTGAATTGCGTGGCTACGAGTCTTCGGGAAAGACTACGTTGGCTCTGACAGCCTGTAAGAACATACAGGAACAGACAGGCAAAGCGGTTCTCTACATAGACCGTGAGAACGCAATTGACATGGATTATGTAGAAGCACTGGGGGTGAACATATCTCCGGAGATGTTTATTCTGTGCCAACCAGGAGTTGCGGAAGAATGTTTCGAAATCATGAGAGAGGCTGTTAAGTCGAAAGCAATCGGAGCAATTGTTATGGACTCGGTGGCGGCAATGTTTCCTAAATGTTATTTGGAAGCCGATGTGGGCGATGCTAAGATGGGTGTGCTGGCTCGGCTTATGGCTACGTGGCTTCCCGGATTGATTGGCGACATTAAACTGAACCAACAGTTGGTCATCTTCATCAATCAGTATCGTGACAAGATTGGCGTGGTGTACGGTTCACCGAAGACGACTCCGGGAGGAAAGGCTCTTGGCTTCTACTCTTCACAGGTGTTGGACATTGCGAAGTCAGGTACGGTTGGAGACCGTGGTGAAGAAACCGCTAACCACATCAAGGTGAAAGTTGAGAAGAATAAGGTTGCGCCTCCGTTCAGGAAAGCCGAGTTCGATATTCGCTTCGGTGAGGGAATTGATAAGGCTTCGGAACTGTTACTCGTAGGAGTTGAACGGGGAATTATTGAAAAGGCTGGCTCGTTCTTTAAGTACAAAGGAAAGACGCTGGCACAGGGTCAAGAAAAGGCTCGTGAGATAATTTCAAACGACATTGACCTTGCGGAAGAAATCGAAGAACAAATCATGAAAACAATTTAGTATGGAACTCACCTATTTGCGTTTGAAGAATTTCCTGTCATTCAAGGAACTGAAACATAAGTTCGTGAATGAGCCTGTCTTAATCAAGGGAAAGAACCTGACGGAGATAGAGTCAAAGGAAACGAACGGAGCAGGGAAGAGTACGATGGAAGCAGGGATTGCGTATGCAATCCTTGCTAACTCGCTCAAGAAACAAACACTTGACAGGGACTTAATCCTGTGGGGTGAAGAAGAAGCGGACATCTGGCTTGACATCTACTGCCCGATACGGAAAGAAACGCTGAATATACATAGAACCCTGAGACAGAAAGGTTCAGCGTCATTGGAACTCATGATTAATGAGGAAGAGGGTTCGGTACAGGTCGCAACCGTCAACGACGGAAACGCTTACATCTTGAACTGGGTAGGTATATCCTCGGAAGACCTGAAGAGTTTCTATATCCTTAACAAGGAGAATTTCAAGTCATTCGTTTCGTCATCCAACTCCGATAAACTGTCGTTGATAAACCGCTTTATTAAAGCGGAACAGTTAGACGACTCTGACAGCGTAATCAAAGAGAAGATTAAGCCGTTGGAAGAGAAGAAGGCTGTTGCCTTGGGAAAGGTTCAGAAGATAGAGGGTGAATTGGGCGTCTATGAGACACAGTTGGCTGAGGAGCGAGAACGTAATCTTGAGGAGGAACGACAATCGCTTATAGAGCGTATAAACGAACGAATTGACGCTGTCATACAGGAGTACGACGGAGCGGAAAAGAAGATTGAGAATTCCCGGACGGCTATCAAGTTGGCTGAACAGAGTATCAAGGACAACCAAAAGAAAGTCGCGGAAGCCTCTAAGAAGTTAGAGGGATTAGAAGCGATTGACTATAAGGCTCAATATGACTCTCTAACGAAAGAACGTTCTTCGACCGATACAAAGGTAGA